>JACCDW010374901.1_pt1 | contig 22487 bp, 23 predicted proteins | sample 7449781 | NCBI WGS metagenome assembly JACCDW01 (sample SAMN15323449, study PRJNA562643) | freshwater metagenome | isolation source: river surface water | place: USA:Blue River Watershed | collected 2017-08-18
CTTGTAGACATGGGCCTGGAACCAGCCGTGCTCGGTCTTCTCGAACAGGAAGGTGAAGGCGTCGTAGAGGCGGTTCGTCCCCAGCCAGATGTAGCGGTTGGGGCGGGTGACGATGTCCGGCTTGAAGACGTCGGGGTAGCGGTTGCGGATGCCGGAGTTGATGCCGTCGCTGGCGATGATCAGGTCGGCGTCGGCATAGTCGGTGTCGGACTTGACGTCGGTCTCGAACACCAGCTTCACGCCCAGCTGCTCGCAGCGGGCCTGCAGGATGTTCAGCAGCTTCTTGCGGCCGATGCCCACGAAGCCGTGGCCGCCGGAGCGGATCACTTCGCCCTTGAAGATCAGCTCGATGTCGTCCCAGTGGTTGAAGGCCTGCTGGATCTCGGCGGCCGTGACCGGGTCCCATTGGCGCATGTTGTCCATGGTCTGGTCGGAAAACACCACGCCCCAGCCGAACGTGTCGTACGGGCGGTTGCGCTCGACGATGGTGACATCGTGCGCAGGGTGGCGCATCTTCATCAGAAGGCCGAAATACAGGCCGGCGGGGCCGCCGCCGATGCAGACAATCTTCATGGATCCTCCGGTTGCAAGCGCCTCAGGGGATGAGCGCATGGCCTTAGTTTTGTTGGAAATAGTTCAGAAGTCAAGTACTTTCAGGGAATTCCCTGCATGGGGTTGCGAATCAAACAACTTCACAAGTAAACTAATTAAACGTGAACAAAAAAGGATTCGCCATGCAAGTTCTCCTCCCTGAAGGTTGGGCCAAGCCCAAGGGTTACGCCTGTGGCGTCACGGCCAGCGGCCGCCAGGTCTTCATCGCCGGCATGATCGGCTGGGACGGCCAGTGCGTCTTCCACACGGACGACTTCGCCGGCCAGGCCCGCCAGGCGCTGCAGAACGTGGTGGACGTGCTGCGGGAGGCGGGCGGCAAGCCCGAGCACATCATGCGCATGACCTGGTACGTGACCGACAAGCGTGAATACATGGCGGCCGGGCGCGAACTGGGCAAGGCGTTCCGCGAGATCATCGGCTGCTACAACGCCGCGATGACGGCCGTCGAGGTCAAGGCCCTCATGGAGGACCGGGCCAAGGTCGAGATCGAGTGCACCGCCGTCATCCCGGAGTGAGCGCGCGATGACCTCCTGCGTCCAGGCCGAGCGCGTCGGCGACGTGCTGGTGATGACCATCAGCAACCCCCCGATCAATGCCCTGTCCACCCCGGTGCGGGCGGCCCTGCTGGCCGCGCTGTCCGAGCTGGAGGCCGACGACACCCTGGCGGGCGGCGTCATCCGCTGCGACGGGTCCACCTTCGTCGCGGGGGCAGACCTGCGCGAGTTCGGGCGTCCGCTGGAGGAGCCGCAGCTGCCCCAGGTCTTCGCGGCTATGGACGCCTCGCGCAAGCCCATCGTGGCCGCCTTGCATGGCGCGGCCCTGGGCGGCGGCCTGGAGCTGGCGCTGGCCTGTGACGGGCGAGTCGCCGCGCCGAAGACGGTGGTGGGCCTGCCGGAGGTGACCCTGGGCGTGCTGCCCGGCGCTGGCGGCACGCAACGGCTGCCGCGGCTCACGGGTATCGCCAAGGCCCTGGAGCTGGTCGGCACCGGCCAGAGGCTGCCTGCCGAAAAGGCCCAGGCCCTGGGCATCGTGGACGCGGTCGCCACGGGCGACCTGCTGGACGCCGCCCTGGCGCAGGTCCGGGCCCTGACGGGGACCCGCCGCCGGCTGCGCGACCGCCTGCCGCCCGAAGAGGCGCCCGGCGCCGTCGAGGCCGCCGAGCGCGCGCTGCTGCGGGGTGGCCGTGGCCGGCCGGCGCTGCTGGCCGCCATCGAATCCGTCAAGAACGCGGCCCGGCTGCCGTTCGACGACGCGCTGGCCATCGAGCGGGCGCATTTCATCAAGTTGCGCTCGTCCACCGAGGCGTATGCGCTGCGCCACCTGTTCTTCGCCGAGCGGCAGGCGGCCCGCCTGCCGGCGGACGTGCAGGCCGACCCCCGCCCCTGCGAGACGGTGGCCGTGGTGGGCGCGGGCACCATGGGCCGCGGCATCGCCATCGCGGCGCTGGACGCCGGCCTGCGGGTGATCCTGCTGGACCAGGATGCCCAGGCCGCCGAGGGCGGCGCCGCGCGGGTGCACGAGTACTACGCCGGCCGCGTGGTGGCCGGCAAGCTGGCCGCCCCGGTGGCGGCGGACTGCGGCGCCCGCCTGCGCGCCTCGGGCGACTGGTCCGCGCTGTCGGCCGCCGACCTGGTGATCGAGGCCGTGTACGAGGACATGGAGGTCAAGCGCCAGGTCTTCGGCGCCATCGACCGCCACGCCCGCCCCGGCGCTGTCCTGGCCACCAACACCTCCTACCTGGACGTGGACGCCATCGCCGCCGTGACCCGCCGGCCGCAGGACGTGCTGGGCCTGCATTTCTTCAGCCCCGCCAACGTGATGAAGCTGCTGGAGGTGGTGCGCGGCCAGGCCACGGCACCCGAGGTGCTGGCCACTGGCGTGGCCCTGGGCAAGCGCCTGCGCAAGACGCCGGTGACCTGCGGCAACGCCTTCGGCTTCATCGGCAACCGCATCTACAACGCCTACCGCAAGCAGTGCGAGTTCATGCTGGAGGAGGGCGCCTGGCCCGAGGACGTGGACCGCGCGCTGGAGGCCTTCGGCTTCGCCATGGGCCCGTTCGCCGTGGCGGACCTTTCCGGCCTGGACATCGCCTGGCGCATGCGCAAGGCGCAGGCGGCCACGCGCGACCCGCGCGAGCGCTACGTGGACATCCTGGACCAGCTGTGCGAGGCCGGCCGCCTGGGCCGCAAGGCGGGCGCGGGCTACTACCGCTACACGGACGGCGTGAAGGACAAGGCCAGCGACGAGCAGGTGCGCGCCATCATCGAAGGCGCCTCCCGCCGCCGCGGGCTGGCGCGAACCCCCCTGTCGGCGCAGGCGATCCAGCGCCGCGTGATGCTGGCCATGGTCAACGAGGCCGCCCACCTGCTGCGCGAAGGCGTCGCGCAGCAGCCGGACGACATCGACGTGGTGCTGGCCCTGGGTTATGGCTTCCCGCGCTGGGAGGGCGGCCCCGTGTTCTGGGCCCGCCGCCAGGACCTGGCCGCCCTGCAGGCCGACCTGCAGCAGCTGGCCGCCCTGAGCGGGCACGGCTTCGCCGTGGCCGACCTGTCGCCCCTTCTCAACGTGCCTGCCTGATGTCCGGAGACCGGCCATGACCCCTGCTTTCGTCTGCGATGCCATCCGCACCCCCATCGGGCGCTACGGCGGCGCCCTGTCCGGCGTCCGCACCGACGACCTGGCCACCGTGCCCCTGCAGGCGCTGATGGCGCGCAACCCCCAGGTCGACTGGGGTGCCGTCGATGACGTGGTGTATGGCTGCGTCAACCAGGCCGGCGAGGACAACCGCAACGTGGCCCACATGGCGCTGCTGCTGGCGGGCCTGCCCCAGGAGGTCCCCGGTGCGACCATCAACCGCCTGTGCGGCTCCGGCATGGACGCCGTGGGTACGGCGGCGCGCGCCATCAAGGCGGGCGAGGCCGGGCTGATGATCGCCGGCGGCGTGGAGAGCATGAGCCGCTCACCCTTCGTCATGCCCAAGGCGGAATCGGCTTTCTCCCGCGCCAACGCGGTCTACGACACCACCATCGGCTGGCGCTTCGTCAACAAGCTGATGAAGGAACGGTACGGCGTGGATTCCATGCCGGAGACGGCCGAGAACGTGGCGGTGGAATACGGGATCGAGCGCGAGGCGCAGGACCGCATGGCCCTGGCCTCCCAGATGAAGGCCGTGGCGGCGCAGAAAGCCGGCCACCTGGCCCGGGAGATCTGCCCGGTGACCATTCCCCAGAAGAAGGGGGAGGCCCTCATCGTCGACAAGGACGAACACCCGCGTGAGACCAGCCTGGAAGCGTTGGCGAAGCTCAAGCGCGGGGTGCGCCCGGACGGCAGCGTGACGGCGGGCAATGCCTCGGGCGTGAATGACGGTGCCTGCGCGCTGATCCTGGCCAATGAAGCGATGGCGGCCAGGAATGGCCTGGTCCCCCGTGCCCGCGTGGTGGGCATGGCCACCGCCGGTGTCGCCCCGCGGGTCATGGGCATCGGCCCGGCCCCTGCCACCCAGAAGGTGCTGGCGCAGACGGGCCTGGCCCTGGCGCAGATGGACGTGATCGAGCTGAACGAGGCCTTTGCGGCCCAGGGCCTGGCGGTCTTGCGCCTGCTGGGCCTGCCGGACGATGATGCGCGGGTGAACGCCTGGGGCGGCGCGATCGCGCTGGGCCACCCGCTGGGCGCCTCGGGCGCGCGGCTGGTGACCACGGCGGTCAACCGGCTGCATGCCACCGGCGGCAGATATGCGCTGTGCACCATGTGCATCGGCGTGGGCCAGGGCATCGCCCTGGTGCTGGAGAGGACTTGACGAGGAGCGTACCCATGGCCACCGCCCATATCGACACCTTCGCCTTCGACAACCTGCCGCCGGCCGCCCTGCAGCCGGAGTACCTCTTCGAGCTGCCGGAGCTGCAATTCCCCGCGCAACTCAATTGCGCCACGGAGTTGCTGGACAGCCACGTGGCCCAGGGCCGCGGTGGCCGCACCTGCCTGCGTGCGCCGGGCCTGGCCTGGACCTACGCGGACCTGCAGGACAAGGCCAACCGCATTGCCAACGTCCTGGTGCGGGACATGGGCCTGGTCCCCGGCAACCGGGTGCTGCTGCGCGCGCCCAACAACCCCATGCTGGTGGCCTGCTGGTTCGCGGTCATGAAGGCCGGCGGCATCGCCGTCGCCACCATGCCGCTGCTGCGGGCCAAGGAGCTCAAGGCCATCGTCGACATCGGCCAGGTGACGCACGCGCTGTGCGATGCCTCCCTGGCGCAGGAGATGGAGCTGACGACCGGGCAGTGCCCCGGCCTCACGCAGGTGCGCTATTTCAATGCCCAGGGCGCGGACAGCCTCGAAGCCGCCATGGCGGGCGCCAGCGGCCAGTTCACCAACGTGGACACCGCCAGCGACGACACCTGCCTGTTCGGCTTCACCTCCGGCACGACGGGCGTCCCCAAGGCCACCATGCACTTCCACCGGGACGTGATGGCCATCTGCAAGTGCTGGCCGCAGTACATCCTCCGGCCGCACCAGGACGATGTCTTCATCGGCAGCCCCCCGCTGGCCTTCACCTTCGGCCTGGGCGGGCTGGTGCTGTTCCCCATGTCCGTGGGCGCATCGACCGTCCTGCTGGAAAAGGCCAGCCCGCCGCAGCTGGTGGACGGCATCAAGGAATTCGGCGCCACCGTCCTCTTCACCGCGCCCACCTCCTACCGCGTCATGTCCGAGCGCGGCGACGAGCTGCGCAAGACGCCGCTTCGCAAGTGCGTGTCCGCCGGCGAGTCGCTGCCCGCGCCGACCCGCGCGCTGTGGAAGGACAAGACCGGCATCGAGCTGATCGACGGCATCGGCTCGACGGAGATGCTGCACATCTTCATCTCGCACACGGAGGCCGATGCCTGCCCGGGCGCGACGGGCAAGCCCGTTCCCGGCTACCGGGCCAAGGTGATCGACGACGAGGGCCGGGACGCGCCCCCGGGCACCATCGGCAAGCTGGCCGTCAAGGGCCCTACGGGGTGCCGCTACCTGGCGGACCCTCGCCAGCGGGACTACGTGAAGGACGGCTGGAACGTGACCGGCGATGCCTACCTGATGGACGAGAAGGGCTACTTCTTCTACCAGGCGCGTACCGACGACATGATCATTTCCGCGGGCTACAACATCGCCGCGCCGGAAGTGGAGTCGGTGCTGCTCCAGCATCCCGCCGTGAGCGACTGCGCCGTCGTCGGCGCCCCGGACCCGGAGCGGGGCAGCATCGTCAAGGCCTTCATCATCCTCAAGCCGGGGCACGAGAAGGGCGATGCCATGGTCAAGGCCCTGCAGGACTTCGTCAAGCAGACGGTGGCGCCCTACAAGTACCCGCGCGCGGTGGAATTCGTCGACGCGTTCCCCCGCACGGCGACCGGCAAGATCCAGCGCTTCGTGCTCAAGCAGCGGGCTTGAGCCGCCTGCTCGCCGGGGTCGCTCAGGCCCCGGCCCGGGCCGGCACGGCCAGGATCTCCGGCGCCATCCCGCGCCACTGGGCAAAGAATCCATCGCCTGCCTGCGGCGGCGGCGGCGCCAGCCCCCGCAGCATCACCTGCAGCCCCGCCTCGGCGCTGTCGATCAGCGGCAGCCTGCAGCGCTCGCGCAGGCCCTGCGCATATCCGGCGAGCCCCGCGCCCCCCAGGATCACGCTGCCCACGCCCGCGCGAGCAGCACGTTCGCAGGCCTCGCCCAGGCAGCGCATCGCCATCGCCGGGTCTGCCTGCAATTGGGCGCCGCTGGGCGCCACGGTCTCGACATGGCGCAGCAGCTGCCCGTAGCCCAGGCTGCCCGCCAGCCGCTCCAGCATGGGCTTCCAGCGCTCGCCGCCGGTCACGATGGCGAAGGGCCCGTGTGCTGCGGCCAGGATGAACGAGGCTTCCGCCAGCCCCGTGACCGGAACGCCGCTGGACTCCCGCAACGCGAACAGCCCCGGATCGCCGAAGCATCCGATCAACACGCCGTCCAGCGGGCCGGGCGCCGACTGGCGATGGTCCGCCCAGGCGTGCAGGCAGGCGTGTGATGCGACCGCGTGGCTGGCCTCGCAAGCGATGTAGTGCGAGCCGAAGCCCGCAGTCCGTACGTCCAGGGTCACGCCGCCAGGCAGTTGCGGCAGCAGCGTGTCCTGCAACCGCTGCGTGGTCAGTGCATTGGTGTTGGGATTGATCAACAGGAAGCGGCGTGCACGGTTATGGGTCATGGGCGATGGATCGAGAGGCGATGAACGTTGAGGGCGCCAAAGAGGTGCATGAAAGGGGGCGGCCGGCCCGCGCGTGGTGCGCGCGCGTCGAGGCCATTCGAAACTAATGTGTACTCAATCGTGTATGCAATAGACCAAGCATATTGTGGGCCGTCTGTGTATTCAGTGGTGCATCCGCTTGGCATGGCTCCTGCTTTGAGGGACCCGAGGCGCGGCCCGTGAGGCCGTGCCAGCACGGTTTCCCCCATCCAAGAAGGAGTCATCATGAAGCGTCGTGAACTACTGGCAGCCGGTGTCGCCGGCCTGGCAGCCCCCTGGGTCCATGCCCAATCCTCGGCCTGGCCCACCCGGGGTCCCATCCGCCTGATCTGCCAGTACCCGCCCGGCGGCCTGGTCGACACCGTGGCGCGCCTGATGGCGCCCCACCTGTCGCAGGCCCTGCAGCAGACCGTGGTGGTGGACAACCGCGCCGGCGCCGGCGGCCTGATCGGCACCGAGTACATCACCCGCCAGGCGGCCGACGGCTACTCGCTGCTGGTGAGCCACGCCTCGGTCCACATCTACGCCAGCGCCACCCGCCGCACCATGCCCTTCGACCCCGTGGCCGACTTCACGCACATGGGCATGCTGGTGGAGGCGCCCATGCTGCTGCTGGTGCGCGCCAACTCCCCCTACCAGACCCTGGCCCAGTACGTGGCTGCGGCCAAGACCAAGCCCCTGCGCTATGGCTCCTCGGGCATCGGCTCGGCCAACCACCTGTTTGGCGAGCTGCTCAAGATCGACGGCAAGGCCGAACAGCATGACCACGTCCCGTACCAGGGCAGCGCGCCCGCGATGCAGGACCTCCTGAGCGGCCAGATCGACAGCGTGTTCGACCCGGTGACCACCAACGTCGCCCAGCTCAAGGCGGGCTCCCTGCGCGCCCTGGCCGTGTCCACGCCGCAGCGCCTGCCGGCCCTGCCCAACATCCCGACCTTCGCGGAGCAGGGCCTGCCCTCGCTCACGGGGTCGCAGTGGCTGGGCCTGTCGGCGCCCAAGAATCTGCCGGCGCCCATCACGCAGCGCCTGACGGCCCTGATCCCCGAGATCCTGGCCAAGCCGGACATCGCAGCGCGCCTGGAGGACATCCAGACCCTGCCCCGCAAGAGTCCCGTGGTCGGCGACGACTTCGTCAAGTTGATCCAGTCGCAGATCAACACCTGGACGGCGGTGGCCAAGCGCGCCAAGGTGGAAGTGGTGGTCTGATGACCGAAGTCGATTTCGACGAGATCACCAGCTACCAGCGCTACAAGCTGATGGCCAGCCTGATCGTGCCCCGGCCGATCGCGCTGGTCACCACGCTGGGCGAAACGGGCGTCGCCAACGCGGCGCCTTTTTCCATGTTCAACATGATCGGCGAGGACCCGCCGATCCTGATGCTGAGCATCAACCGCCTGTCCGATGGGCGCCTGAAGGACACCGCCGCCAACATCCTTCGCAGCAGGGAGTTCGTCGTGCACATGTCCGACGAGCCCATGGCCGACCGCATGCACGCTTGCGGCGAGGCCTTTCCTTCCGACGTGAGCGAGCTGGCCGCCGTGGGCCTGACGCCGGTGCCCTCGCACTGCGTGGCGCCGCCTCGCATCCAGGAGGCGCCCATCGCCTTCGAGTGCGTGCTGCACGAGACGCTGGAGACGCCCAGCCGCTATGTATTCATCGGCCGCATCAAGTGGCTGGCCGCGCGCGACGGGCTGATCGACACCCAGGCCTGGCGGGTGAACCTGCGCGAGTACCGGCCCATCGCGCGCTTCGGGGCGAGCTTCTACACGCGCACGGACGACCGCTTTTCCATCGCGGACCGGGCGGGCGAGGCGGCGCCGGTGTCGACGCCGATCGACGAGATCTGACGGTAGGCCCGTGCGGCCGCGTGCCGGTCCCGGGCGAGGCTCAGACCGCCACGTGCAGCAGGCGCCCCGACAGCGGCGCCTTCTCCAACGCGTCCAGCGGCACCGGCTGGCGGGCCGTGGTGATGTACAGGCGCTGGTCCACCAGCGCCACGTCGGTGGGGCAGGGGACGGGCAGGCCCACCACCCGGTCCAGCACGCCGTCGGGGCTGACCCGTACCACGCTCCAACCATCGCGCAGGGCGGTCCACACGCCGCCTTCGCCGTCCAGCGCGAGGCCGGAGAGCCGGCCCGAGCCCTTGGGCAGGGTGGCCAGCCGCCGTACCATGGGCGATCCCAGTCGCAGCACCAGCAGGCTGCCGCTGTCCGGCGCGGTCGCCGCGAGCTGGTCGCCTGCGGCGTTCCAGGCCAGGGCGTGGACCGGTTCGTCCACGCTCCACCGCGGATCGAACAGGCCGCCCGGCTGGATCTCGCCCACGGCGCAGCCGCCGCGCGGCGCGGCCATGGCGGCCCACAGCCGGTCGCCGGGCCCGTTGGCCAGGGCCAGCAGGGTGCCGGACGGCCAGGCGGTGATGGGGGCGCTAAGGCCTTCCGGCGTCACGCGCAGCACGCCGTCGGCGTGCGCCAGAAGGATGTCGCCGCCGCGGAAGGCCAGCCCGGTCACCGGTGACTCGACCTCCAGCACGGGCCGGTCGGCGTCGCCGTCCAGGACCCGCAGGGACGGGGCCAGCAGGTCGGCCCAGTACAGCCGCCCCGTGGACGCCTGCCAGCGTGGCAAGCCCCCCTCGAAGGCCCAGGGGCCCTCGGCGGCCGACACCGCCGGGTCGCCGGCGGCCGGGTTGCCGCCCCGCAGCTGCGCGCCAATGCGGCGCGCAGCGTCTGCCAGCTCGGGGCCGAGCAGTTCCGCGCGTGCGCGGGTCATGCGCCAGGCAGGACCGGCCACGCTGATGGCGCCGCGCACCGTGCCATCCGGGGCCACGACCGGGGCACCGACGCAGCGCACGCCCAGCACGATCTCCTCGTCGTCCATGGACCAGCCGCGGGCGGCGGTGATCTTCAGCTCGGCGGCCAGGCGCCGCCGGTCGGTGAGGGTGTGGGGCGTGAGGGCCTTGAGCTGGATGTCGCGGATGACGGCATCGCGTGCGTCGGCGGCCATGGCGCTGAGGATGGCCTTGCCCTGGCTGGTGCAGTAGACGGGCTTGCGCTGGCCCAGGGCGGCCTGGGACCGCTGGCTGTGCGCGCCGTCGTAGCGTTCCAGGGAGATGACCTCCAGGCCGTCCAGCGTCGCCAGGTAGGAGGTCTCGCCCGTGAGGTCCCGCAGCGCCCGCAATTCAACCGCGGCGGCGGCCACGAGGTCGGGCGCGGCATGGGCCTTGCGCGCCATCTCGAAGCAGCGAAATCCCAGGCAGTAGACCTTGCGCAGCGGGTCGCGCCGCAGCAGGCCGCGGGCCACCAGGGTGGCCAGCAGCCGGTACACCGTGGTGCGGGGCAGGTCTAGACGTTGCGTGATCTCGTTCTGCGTGAGGCCCTGGGGCGCTTCCCCGATGGCCTCCAGCACGTCCAGTGCCTTCTCCAGCGACCCTGTACCGTCGCCACTGTTGATTCGTGTCACCTGTCTGTCCCAGTATCTGGAATCGCCGCCACCGCCGAAGGGCGGGCGCATCCAATTGCATTGGCTGGATTGGATGTTCTCAATAGGATCCGTGCAACGTGTCGTTGCGGCGCGGCCCGTCCAGATTCCCACTCCTTGAGACAAGCATAAGCCCATGACGCAGTTCTTCAACCAGCCGGCGCCCCTGGCCGACCACGAGATCCCGCGAATGCCCGCCGCGCCCGTCGTGCCGGACTCGGTCCTCGACCGCCTGGCGAAGTGCACCAGCGGCTCGCTGACCACGCAGCTGTACATCAAAGGCATCAAGCAGCCCGTGCTGCATGGGGTGACGCAGTTGAACAAGTCGCACACGCCATTCGCCGGGCGCGCCTTCACCATGCGCTTCATCCCGGCGCGCGAGGACATCGACCGCTACGGCAACCTGACCTACACCCCCAACGCCGAAAACCTGCAGTGGGTGGGCGTGGAGCAGGTGGAGCCCGGGCATGTGGTGGTGATCGACAGCAACCGCGATGGCCGCGCCGCCTCCATGGGCAACATGTTGATCACCCGCATGATGATGCGCGGCGCCCGGGGCGTCGTGACCGACGGCACCTTCCGGGACGGCACCGAGCTGTCGAACCTGGATTTCCCGGTCTGGTGCACCGGCGTGACCAACACCACCCGCCTGGCCTACCACCACGTGGCCGACCTGCAGGTGCCCATCGGCTGCGCCGGCGTGGCGGTCTACCCGGGCGACGTGATCCACGGCGACGGCGAGAACATCACCGTCATCCCGGCCGCGATGGCCGAGGAGATGGCCGACCTGTGCGAGAAGCGCGACGACATCGAGGCCTACCTGGCGCTGCGCGTGCGCGCCGGTGAGCCGCTGTGGGGCCTGTACCCGCCCAGCGACAGGACCCGTGCCGAGTACAAGGCCTGGTGCGAGGCCGGCCGCCCCCCGATCGAACCCCAGGGCCCCGCCGCGGCCTGACCCCTTGCAGGAGATACCCCCTTGAGCCGATTCACCCCTGTCGACCACGCCGCCCTGATCCGCCGCTACTTCAAGGCGTGCAACGACGCCGACCACCAGGCCCTGGTCGACTGCTTCACGCCCGACGCGGTCCACTACTTCCCGCCCGGCCTGCCGGACATTCCCTGGCGCGGCGCCGACACCATCGCCAGGAAGTGGATCTGGTGCGTCGAGACCCTGGGCTCGCAGTGGACGATCGAGAAGATCCTGGTGAGCCACGACAGCCCCGAGGCCGTCATCGAATGGACGCACTGGAAGAACAAGTCAGGCACCGCCTTGCGCGGCGACGAGTGGTACAGGTTCGACCCCGTCACCGGCAGGATCGCCGAGATCCGGGCCTACTATGCGGCGCCGGCCGACAAGTCGGTGAAGATCAACGAGCTGCACGACTTCGACTACGCGGGTCGCGGCTATCACCTCAAGAGCGAATGAAGCGAAGGAACCCCCGCCCATGATGCGCCACATCGTCATGTTCCGCCGACTGGCCCATGTGCCGGCCGATCCCGCGCTGGAGGCCGACCTGGCCCGGCGCATGGTGGAACTGGGGCCCCGCATCCCCGCCATCCGCCAGTGGCTGGTCCGCAAGAACGAACTGGCCCGGCCGATCTGCTGGGACTACGTGCTCGAGTCCGCGGTCGATGACGCGCAGGCGCTCAATGACTACCTGTTCCACCCGCTGCACCAGGCCCTGGTGGCCGACCTCAAGGCCTACTTCGAGTGGGCCGCCGTGGACTACACCGTGTGAAGGGATCGCCGACATGACCGTGCTGATCACCGGCGCTGCCGGCATCGTGGGGACCGGCCTGCGCCGGCAGTTCGCGGCCGACGGTCGGCCGCTGCGGCTGGTGGACCGGCTGCCGGTGGCCGACCTGGCCTCGCACGAAACCGGCATCGTCGCCGACATTGGCGACCTGGGCGCGATGCGCGAGGCCATGCAGGGCGTGCGCGGCGTCATCCACCTGGCCGGCTGCACCACCGACGCCGGCATCGAGGAGCAGATCGAGGGCAACGTGCGCGGCGCCTGGAACGTCTTCGAGGCTGCCCGCCAGGCTGGCGTGGAACGGGTGGTCTACGCCAGCTCCCACCATGCCGTGGGCTACTACCCCCGCCGCCGCCGCATCGGCACCGAGGTGCTGCTGCGGCCGGACAGCCGCTACGGCCTGACCAAGGGCTTCGGCGAGCAGGTGGGCGCGCTGTTCGCGGACAAGTACGGCCTGCGGGTGCTGTGCGTGCGCATCGGCTTCGTCAACGATGAGCCGGTGGATCGCCGGCGGCTGTCGATCTGGTCCAGCTGGCGTGACCTGGCGCAGCTGGTGCGCATCGGGCTGGACCACCCGGCGCTGCGGTACGCCGTCGTCTATGGCGTATCCGGCAACACCCGCGGCTTCTTCGACAACCAGGCGGCCTTCGCGCTGGGTTACGCCCCCCAGGACGACGCGGAAGCGTTCGCCGCCCAGGTGCTGGCCGAGGTGCCGCCGGAGGACCCGGCGCTGGTCGGCACCCATGCCATGGGCGGCTGGGGCGCGAACAACGAATACGCCGGCGACATCGGCCGCATCAACGAGTGGTGAGCATGAAGGTCGCATCCATCGAGCCGGTCCTGCTGTCCATTCCCTTCGAGGACGGCGGCAGCGGCATCGGCATCACCCCCGGCCGCTGGCACACGCTGGACACCGTCCTGGTCAAGGTCACCGCCGACAACGGGCTGGTGGGGTGGGGCGAGGCCTTCGGCTACTTCTGCCACCGCGCGGTGGCCGCGATGGTGCGTGACCTCGTGGGGCCGCCGCTCGTCGGCCGCGTCATCGACGACATCCCGGCGCTGAACCTGGAACTGCAGCAGCGGCTGTGCCTGTTCGGCCGCTATGGCGTGACCATTTTCGCGCTATCGGGCATCGACATGGCGCTGTGGGACCTCCAGGCCAAGGCGGCGGGCGTGGACCTGGCCACCCTGGTGGCCGGTCGGCGTTGCCGGGAGTCGGTGCCCGCCTATGCCAGCCTGGTGCGCTATGGGCGCAGCGACCTGGTCAGCCGGTTCAGCGAGCAGGCGGCCCGCGAGGGCTACGGGTCGGTGAAGCTGCACGAGATCACCATGCCCGAGATCCGGGCCGGCCGCGCCGCCATCGACCCGTCCATGAGCTTCACCGTTGATGTGAACTGCAACTGGTCCGAGGCCTTCGCGGCCAGCGTCATCCCGGAACTCAAGGCGCTGGACACCCTGTGGCTGGAGGAGCCCGTCTTCCCGCCGGAGGACTGGGACGCGCTGCGCCGGCTCGGCGCCCTGGGGCTGGACATGGCGGCCGGCGAGAACGCCTGCACCGCGCAGGAGTTCGGGCACCTGGCGCAGGCCGTGCGTTATCCGCAGCCCAGCATCACCAAGGTGGGCGGCGTGTCGGAGTTCCTGCGCGTGGCGGCGATCCTGCGGGGACGGGGGCAGTCCATCATGGCGCATTCGCCGTACTTCGGCCCGGGCTACTACGCCACGCTGCAGATGGCGGCCGCCTTGCCGGAGTTCGGCCTGTTCGAGCACCTGTACGTGCAGCCGCAGGCCTGGTTCGGTGGCGAGCCGCTGGCGCCGCAGGGCGGGCGCGTGGCCATCCCCGACCGCCCGGGCATCGGCTTCGAGCCCGATCCCGAGGTGTTGCGCCGTTTCGCGGTGCGCTGAGGGCAGGATCCGGCGCCGGGGCGAGGCGGGTCCGCGGCGGCGCAGTTGCTTCGGCTTTCCTGAACCCTTGCAGCGAAAAACGCTGGTTCATCGGAAACCTCGATCGCGCTACAACTGCAGTCTTTGCGCTGTCCAGGGATTCGAATCGTGGCATTCCTGTTTGTGGGTGTGTGGGCTCGCCGCCCGGCCGGCATGGGGCGGCAGGCCTGATGGCGCCCGTCGCACGACGCCTGCGCCGCGCGGCCGCCCGCCTGCAGGGGGAAGGCCTGTCGCTCCAGGACATGGCCCGGGCGCACGGCCCGGAGGCGCCCGGCACCTTGCTGCTGCTGATGGCGGCCCCCTGCCTGCTGCCGGTCCCCGGGGTGGGGACCGTGCTCGGGCTGGGCATGGCCGCCCTGGCCTTTGGCCTGTGGCGCGGCCAGGCGGGCAACTGGCTGCCGCGCCGGGTGGCCGGGCTCGTGCTGTCGCAGCAGTGGACACGGCGCGTGCTGATGTTCCTGGTGACCACCTACCTGGTCGCCGGCCGGTACGCCCGCCCCCGGCTCACCGGCGTGGTGGCCGCGCCCGGGCGATCCTGGTTCGCGGCGACGGTGGCGGCGATGGCGCTGCTGATCGTGCTGCCCATTCCCTTCGGCAACGTCCTGCCCGCGGTGGCCATGATGCTGATGGGGGTGGCCCTGGTGTTCCGCGACGGCCTGGCCATGCTGCTGGGCCTGGCCACGGCGGCCCTGGCGGTCACGACCACCGGCGCGCTGGTGTGGCTGGCGTGGGACCTGGGCAGCGGCTGGCTGGCCCGGTGAGCGGGCCTGCGCCCAGGCGCGAGGGCGCATGAAAAAGGGGCCTTGAATCACCTCCAAGGCCCCGGGGTGGGAGGCGGGTGGCGCCGGCCGCTTACTTGGGCATCACCACCGTGTCGATCACGTGGATGACGCCGTTGTCGGCCACGATGTCCGTCTTGACCACGTTGGCGTTGTCCACCTTCACGCCGCCCATGGTGCTGACCGTCAGCGAGCCGCCCTGCACGGTCTTGACCGCGCCGGCCTTCACGTCCTTGGCCATCACCGCGCCGGGCACCACGTGGTAGGTCAGCACCGCGGTGAGCTTGGCCTTGTCGGCCAGCAGGGCGTCGAGCTGGGCCTTGGGCACCTTGGCGAACGCCGCGTCCGTGGGCGCGAAGACCGTGAACGGTCCCTTGCCCTTGAGCGTGTCGACCAGGCCAGCCTGCTGCAGGGCGGCCGCCAGCGTCTTGAAGTCGCCCGCCGCCACGGCGGTGTCGACGATGTCCTTCGCCTGCGCGCCAGCGGCGGCCAGTGCGAGGGAGAGGGTGAGCAAAGCTTTCTTCATGAACAACTCCGGAAAGTTTGAAACTCGAAAGTTCACGGGGGTAGCCGGAATCCATGCAGGATGGGATCGGCGGTAGACATATTAGTATCAAAGCGACTGAATGGTAATTTCCCATACTTGGAAGTATGGATATTCGTCGCCACCCGGGCGGCAGGGCGTCCTGCCGGCTGCGAAGGCATGAGAGGCGCTGGGGTAAGCTCGGCCGGCCTTGGCGCCGTGCTGGCGCCTCACGAGAGGAAAAAAATGATCGTCGAGATTGCTGATTTCAAGATTCGTCCCGAGCAGCGCGAGGCCTTCGCGCAGGCCATCACGCACGCGGCGGCCACGGTGCTGTCCAAGGCTGGCGGCTACCGCAACCACCGCATCCTGGCGTGCCAGGAAACACCCGGCCGCTTCATCCTGACCGTGGAGTGGGACAGCCTGGAGGCGCACACCGTGGGCTTCCGCCAATCCGCCGCCTTCACCGAGTGGCGCGCCCTCATCGGGCCGTTCTTCCTGGAGCCGCCCCACGTGGAGCACTTCGACGTCGTCGCTGGGTCCTGACGCAGCGCTCGCGTTCGGGACCCACCCCGCATCCTGTCAAGGGCTGACACCGGGTTGAGGCGGGGGTCGCAGCGGCCCAGAATCCCGCCTGATTGACATCAGGGAGGATTCGGTAGATCATGCCTGCAAAGACCAGGGTGAACCTCAAGGCCCAGGAGGTGTATGCCCCGCCCGATGTCCGCATTCCCCGACGGCTCGGCGGTGGCGTTCTGAAGGAGCGGGTGGTGCGAGAGCTTCCTTCCAAGCGAGTCATCCAGTACGCGCTGGCCTACATCAATCCGCAGATATTCAGTGGGGACAATGGCCGCGTGTTGGGTTATGACAATGCGCATGGTTTCTCCCACAGGCATTTCATGGGTGTGATGACGTTGGAACCCTTTCCAGGTTACGAGGCCTTGTACGACCGGTTCGAGGCTGAATGGCAGTCCCTGGCAATGAAGCATGTGAACGGGAGCATGAAGTGACCAAGCGCAAGGTGACGCTCCAAGACTTTGCCCATGACCCCGTGTTGAGCGGGCACTCCCGCCGCAGCAGGGCGGTCGCCCGTGCGCTCGATGCGAACGCGAACGTCCTGCCACATGCCCGGACGTTCAACAGCGTCGAGTTCGAAAGCTTCGTCACGCAGCTGACCCCCAAGCGATTCGAATTGCTGCGCCTGGCGATCAAGCGCCGGCGCTCCATCGCGGACCTGGCGATGGCCTCCCGCCGCGACCAGAGCGCCGTATCGCGGGATGTCGCCAAGCTCCAGGCGCTCGGCCTGGTGAAGGTCGACATCGTGGTCAATCCCGGCCATGGGCAGATGAAGATGGTGACGCCCGTCGCCACCCGGATCGCGATCGATGTGAGCCTTTGACGAGCCTGGGGCTCGGTTCGCCTCGGGTCAGCAGCTCGCGCCGCCGTCCTGCGGCGCACCACCCAGCGCCGCCGTCAACCGCGCCGCCGAAGCCCGCAGTTCGTCCGTGAAGGACGGCTGCGCCCGCTGCTCCGGCGCGGTCAGCGTCAGGGCGCCCACCAGTTGCTGCCCCGAGCCCCAGACCGGTGCCGAGATGCCCACCAGGCCCGGCACCCGGTCGCCCGAGACCCTCACGTAGCCTTCCCGTCGCACCTGGTCGTACAGCCGTCCCTTCGCGCCGGTGAAGGCCGACAGGACGCGCCCGCCCGCACCCCGGTCCAGCGGCAGCAGGTCGCCCGCGCGCACGTGGTCCCGCAGCAGCTGCGGGGAATCGACCCGGTACAGGACCAGCCGCTGGTCCCCCTGGCGCACATGCAAGGCCACGCTCTCCTTCGTGCGCTGCATCAACGCCTGCATCTCGGGCATGACCACGTCCTCCAGCGAGAACGAGGCCGAGTAAATGGCCGCCAGCCGCGCCACCTCCGGCCCCAGCGACCATTGGCCCTCGGCCGTGCGTTGCAGCAGCCGGCCATGGGCCAGCGAGGCCAGCAGCCGCAGCACCGTGCTCTTGTACAGGCGGGTGCGCTCGGCCAGCTCGGTCACCGACAGCGCCTTGTCCCCGGGCTGGAAGGCGGCCAGCAGGCTGATGGCGCGATCCACCGCGGCGGCGCCACCGGGCGCCGCCTGTTCATCGGCGACTGACACGAGCGAAGACTTCTTGGGCATAGGGGGATTCTGCCCGGCCGGGTTTGACATCCGGGCCGGGCATTTTTATGATTGAACCATTCTACAGACCTTTGTTCTGTCCTATAGAACTTCATGAAAACTGCGTCACCCCCCCAGATCCTGGTCAGCGAGGTCGGTCCGCGCGACGGCCTGCAAAGCGTCAAGGCCACCATGCCGACGGCGCACAAGCGGGCGTGGATCGACGCCCTGCACGCGGCCGGCCTGCGCGAGATCGAGGTCGGCTCCTTCGTGCCGGCCAAGCTGTTGCCCCAGATGGCCGATGTCGCCGAGGTGGTGCGCCATGCCCTGGCCAAGCCGGGCCTGACCGTGATGGCGCTGGCACCCAACCTGCGCGGCGCGCAGGCCGCCCTGGAGGCCGGCGTGCACAAGGTCACGTTGCCGGTATCGGCCAGCGAGGCCCATTCCCAGGCCAATGTGCGCAGGACGCGCGAGCAGATGGTCGAGGAAGTGCGCCAGGTCGTGGCCCTGCGCGACGCGCTGGCGCCGGGCGTGCGGATCGAGGCCGGCCTGTCCACCGCCTTCGGCTGCACGCTGCAGGGGCCGGTGCCCGAGGACGATGTGGTGCGGATGGCCGCGGCCCTGGCCGACGCGGGGGCCGACGAGATCGGCCTGTCCGACACCACGGGCATGGCCAACCCGGCGCAGGTGCGCCGGCTGTTCCAGCGGGTGCGGGCGGAGATCGGCGAGCGCACCGGCGCGGCCCACATGCACAACACGCGCGGCCTGGGCCTGGCCAACTGCCTGGCGGCCTGGGACGTGGGCGTGCGCACCTTCGACAGCTCGCAGGGCGGCCTGGGCGGCTGCCCGTACGCGCCCGGCGCCTCGGGCAACGTGGTCACCGAGGACCTGGTGTTCATGTTCGAGGCCATGGGCATCGCCACCGGCGTGGACCTGGAGCGGCTCATGGCGGCCCGCGCCGCGCTGCAGGCGGGGCTTCCGGGCGAGCCCGTCTACGGCATGACGCCCGAGGCCGGCCTGACCAAGGGCTTCACCTACGCGGATGGCCGCGTCCCCCAGCACGAGCGGCTGCTGGCCGCCACCCCCGGAGCCTGCGAATGATGGAACCCGATCAACTGCCCCTGGCCGGCCTGCGCGTCGTCGAATTCACCCACATGGTCATGGGCCCGACCTGCGGGATGATCCTGGCCGACCTTGGCGCCGAGGTGATCAAGGTCGAGCCCCTGGCCGGCGACAGCACCCGCAAGCTCCTGGGCTCGGGCGCGGGCTTCTTCGGCATGTTCAACCGCAACAAGAAGAGCCTGGCGGTGGACGTGAAGGACCCCCGGGGCCGCGAGATCGTGCTGCGCCTGGTGGGCGGCGCCGACGTGTTCAGCGAGAACTTCAAGGGCGGCACCATGGACAAGCTGGGGTTCGGCTACGAGGCCCTGTCCCGCCTGAACCCGCGCCTGGTCTACGTGAGCCACAAGGGCTTCCTGCCCGGTCCCTACGAGCACCGTACCGCGCTGGATGAAGTGGTGCAGATGATGGGGGGACTGGCCTACATGACCGGCCCCGAGGGCCGGCCCCTGCGCGCCGGCACCAGCGTCAACGACATCATGGGCGGCATGTTCGGCGCCATCGGCGCGCTGGCGGCGATTGCCAAACGCGAGAAGACCGGCCGCGGCCAGCAGGTGCAAAGCGCGCTGTTCGAGAACAACGTCTTCCTGGTCGCCCAGCACATGATGCAGTTCGCCGTCACGGGCAAGGCGGCCGCGCCCATGCCCAGCCGCATCAGCGCCTGGGCGGTGTACGACGTGTTCACCGTCAAGGACGGCGAGCAGGTGTTCCTGGCCGCCGTGAGCGACACGCAATGGGCCCTGATGTGCGACGAGTTCGGCTTCGCCGACCTAAAGGCGGATGCCCGCCTGGGCAGCAACAACGCCCGCGTGCAGGCGCGCGAGTGGATGATGCCGCTGCTGCGTGAACGCTTCGCCGGCTTCGGCGCCGCCGAGCTGAGCACCCGCTTCGAGCGGATCGGGTTGCCCTATGCGCCCATTACGCGCCCGCAGGACCTGTTCGACGACCCGCACCTGCTGGCCACCGGCGGCCTGGCGCCCGTCACCGTGCCGGCCGACGCCAGCGGCGCCGGCCGCGCCGTGGACACCCGCATGGCGCTGCTGCCCCTGTCGCTCGATGGCGAGCGTCTGGGGTTGCGCGCCGGTCCGCCGTCGCTGGGCCAGGACACCGAGGCCCTGCTGCAAAGCCTGGGCTATGCGGGCGCCGAGATCGAGCAGCTGCGCCAGGCGGGCGTGATCGGCATGAATCCCGGGCAGGCCCCGGCCTGACGGCCGCCTCGACGCTGGCGGTCCCTTCCCATTCATTACCCCTTCAACATCGGAGACCTCTCATGAAATTGCGCTTCCTCGCCGCCGGCCTGGCCCTGGCCATCGCCCAACTGCCTGCCCTGGCCCAATCCTGGCCCGACAAGCCCGTGCGCCTGGTCGTCCCGTACGCCCCCGGTGGCACCACCGACTTCGCCGCGCGCCTGGTGGCCGAGCGCCTGAGCCAGCAGACCGGCACCAGCTTCTTCGTCGAGAACAAGGCCGGCGCCTCGGGCACGATCGGCACCAGCCAGGTCGCCAAGTCCGCGCCCGATGGCACGACCTTCCTGGTCAATGACACCACCTACGCCATGCTGCCCTCGCTGTTCGCCCGCCTGCCGTGGGACCACGCCAGCGACCTCGTGCCGGTGACCACCCTGGTCACCACGCCGGTGGTGCTGGTGGTGGCGGCGAACTCGCCGTTCAAGACGGCCCAGGAGCTGTTCGAGCATGCGCGCAGGAACCCTGGCAAGCTGAACTTCGGCTCCGGCGGCACGGGCAGCTCCACGCACCTGGCGGCCGAGGTCCTGAAGAAGGAAGGCAAGCTGTTCGTCACCCACATCCCGTACAAGGGCGCAGGCGATGCGATGGTGGGCCTGCTGGGCAACCAGGTGGACCTGCTGATCACCGCCGCGCCGACGGCCATTCCCCAGGTGCAGGGTGGCAAGGTGCGCGCGCTGGCGGTGACGGGGGACAGGCCGCTGCCCGGCCTGCCGCAGGTGCCCACCTTCAAGGACGCGGGCCTGCCCACCTACACCGTGACCAACTGGTTCGGCCTGGCGGCCCCCAAGGGCACGCCCAAGGCCATCGTGGACAAGCTGCAGGCCGAGGTCGCCAAGGCCCTGTCCGACCCCAAGGTGGTCGAGCGCCTGAACAGCATGGGTGCCCGCCCGGGCGGCATCCCCAGCGCCGATTTCGCCGGTTTCATCCAGCGCGAAACCCGGCTGTGGACCGACATCAGCAAGACCGCCGGCGTGAAGGCCGAGTGAGCGGCAGGCCGCCATGTGGAACCTCGACTTCCAGCCGCCGGCCGTGATCCAGGCGCAGGTGCTCGCGCGCCTGCCGGATGGACTGCGCCGGCCCGTGCGCAGCGAATGGGCCGATGCGAACAAGCCCGGCCATGTGGTCGACTGCTTCCTGGAGGGGCCGTCGTTTGACCGTGAGGGCAACCTCTACCTGACCGACATCCCCCACGGCCGCATCCTGCGGCTGACGCCCTCGGGGCAGTGGCAGGAAGTGGCCGACACGGGCGGCTGGCCCAACGGCATCGCCATCCACCGGGACGGCGCCCTGTGGGTGGCCGACTACCGGCGCGGCCTGCTGCGCGTCGATCCCGCCAGCGGGCAGGTCGACGTGCTGCTGGGGCACCGCAACTCGGAGAGCTTCAAGGGCCTGAACGACCTGACCTTCGACGCCGAAGGGAACTGCTACTTCACCGACCAGGGCCAGACGGGGCTGCACGACCCGACGGGGCGCGTCTACCGCTGGCGCACCGATGGCCGGCTGGACCTGCTGATCGCCAACGCGCCCAGTCCCAACGGCATCGCGCTGGACGCGTCGGGGCGGTTCCTGTTCGTGGCGGTGACCCGGGGCAATGCCGTCTGGCGGGGTCCGCTGCTGAACGATGGTTCGGTGTCCAAGGTCGGCGCGTTCCGCACCTTCTTCGGCACCAGCGGGCCGGACGGCATGGCGGTGGACCGGGCGGGGCGCCTGGTGGTCGCGCACGCCAGCCTGGGTTGCGCCTTCGTGCTGAGCCCGCGCGGGGAAGTGACCCATGTGGTCCGCAGTCCCACGGGCCAGACGGTGACCAACGTCGCCTTCCGGCCTGGCACCAGCGAGCTGGTGATGACCGATTCGGAGCAGGGGGTCGTCCTGACTGCCACGCTCACCGATGCGGGAATGCCGTTGTTTTCGCACGTTTGATCAGGCCGGGGGGCACCACCGATGCGCCCTCGATGCCGTGGCGGGCCAGTGCCTGCGCCACGAAGCCCGAGATCTTCATGTCCTCACATGAACCCGTAGCGCCTGGGCTGCTTCACGCCCGCGGCCAGGCCGGCGCCGTTCGAGATGAAGAAGTCCACTACGGACTGGATGCCCGCATGGGCCACCTGGTTGTTGGCTTCGAGCGGCGAGTCGTTGCGCGCTGGTTAGTAGCCCTCGATCAGGACGTAGATGGCTCGACGATGGCAGGGGGCCGGTGGGTCATGCGAGCCTCAGGGTTCCAGGTCTCATCCCCGCAATAGCGCCACCAGGCTCAGGCACGCCACGCTGGACAACTGCAGCCGCAGCGGCAGGTACCAGGCCGGCAGGTCGGCGCGCCGCGCCAACCGTCGATCCTGCAGGTAGTGGCCCACGAAGCCTGCCATCAGGATGAAAGCCGCCAACGGCGGCGGGGCCAGCAGCGCCGGCCAGGCCACCAGGGCCGGTACCGTGCTCCAGGCGAACAGGCGGGTGCGCTCGGCCTCCCCGAGCCCGGGCAGCAGCATGGCGAAGCTCCAGTGCAGCGCGCCCACGAAGGACAGGATCACCGCGCCATAGCCCACCAGCGCCGCGCGGGCCAGGTCTTCCTCCACCCGCAGCAGCACGGCGGCGGCCAGGCCGAGGAAGGGGAGCAGGCCGCCGTAGCCGAGCCAGGCCACCGGGCGGGGGAGGGGAGC
>JACCDW011763645.1_pt1 | contig 22487 bp, 26 predicted proteins | sample 7449781 | NCBI WGS metagenome assembly JACCDW01 (sample SAMN15323449, study PRJNA562643) | freshwater metagenome | isolation source: river surface water | place: USA:Blue River Watershed | collected 2017-08-18
CAAACCGTTTTCCTCACAATATTTGGTGATAAACTTTTCAGCATCATCACCGTGTTCTGTATTGTGATTGAAATAAAGGACGTGTGGATTATAATTTGATCTTCTCAAAAAATCCAAGACAACCATAGAGTCAACCCCTCCCGAACAAGCGAGACCAAATTCAGAGGTTGGAATATTTCCGAGTACTTTGATCATAACATTATTTTTTTGTGGAAGGTGTGGGGCTCGAACCCACGCGACGATTCCTCGCCCTATTTGTTTAGCAAACAAACCCCTTCACCAACTTGGGTAACCTTCCAACTTATTGTCACAATATAAGAACCGGTTGATTCAAATATTCGATCAATAAGGTTTTAACTTCGGAATTACAAATTCCTTTCTTGTGATCCGTTGACAAAACAAAATGTTCCAAACCCCACCCCTGTTCTCCAAGTCTCATATCATCGATTGCTACCCATGATACGACGTGAGGATGATTGTCCAACCATTTTCTGATTTCCAAAACTCGGGTTTGGTTTAACCCAAGACCCATCTTAAATTCGAACTCAGGTGGAACTTCACTTCGATCGATGAAAGGGGTAAAACCGATTGGTTTTTTGATGATCCCCTGACTTTCATAATATTCACCGATTTCTTCCAAAGTTGCCCAAGTTCTCCAATCAGAAGAAATTACAATCTCACAATCGGTGTCTCTGATGACCTGATTTAGACATTCAACACAACTATGATTGAAGTTGTCAAACCTATCCAAGATTGGGATTTCTTTGATGGTGGGGCGTGAATCATACTTCTTTTGTTTATCGAATCTTGAACCCCATTCAGATTCCAAACAGATCACACCATCGTGATCCATAAAAATTACTTTCATTTGTTTTAATTGTTGCGGTAGCCGGAGCGGGGCTCGAACCCGCACGGACCCTTCGGTCCATTTGATTTTAAGTCAAACATGTATACCAATTTCATCATCCGGCCATGATTATTCCGATATGTCAAAGAACACCCAAAACATACAACAAATCTTCCAAAGTTTCAACCCCTCCCTCTATTCTATATTTTTGGGGAGGGGAGAGGAGCCTACTATTTAGTAGGCGTCCATCTCATCAATCACGTAAGCCACGTTTACGTTTACCTTGTCTTCGTGGTTTCGGATGTCCACAATGAACCCACCCATCCCGAAGTTGGTCACTCCTTCCTGTTCGTAGGAAGTGAATGCTTGGTTCATCACGACGGTGGTATAGTCCTTGAGTGTTTGGACGTTGAAAGAGTCGGGTGACACTTCCAACCAAGAAGTATACATCGCCTCACGGTTCAGAGCCTTTACGACCTTCGCTACGGTTTCGTAGTCGAAGTTGTTGGTTACACGGCCGATCCGGTTTTGGGGGTTGGAGATGACGTTTTTCATGGTGTGTTTGTTTTAACACCACAAAGGTATGGCAAGAGATTGATCTTTCCAAATTTTGATGTGACTTTTTTTGTCTCTTTGATTATTTGTATTTTTCTTTTGAAAATGTCTTATATCACCATATTGTTGACACCAACAAAATGGTTTGTTGTTGAAACCCCTCTTTTGAGAACTTCCTTCACCGCAGCTTCCTTTGGGGAAAACCACCACCTCGTTATTGACACCCTTCTTTTGAGAACGCCCTCCACCCACACCGTTATAAGTTGTTCAAATACAGATAGTTCTTCTTTAAACCACATTGAAAAATTGTCGTAAAATTTGTAATGATACCAAAGTTCTCCTGATTTTTCTAATTCTATAATCCATCTTTTGGTCTTTGGATTGACAATCCAAATGGACTCAGGATCGTATTCAAATCTTTTTTTAGGAGTATCTACATAAATGTTATAACCCTCCATTTCCATTTCCATGAAAACATAGAATGCTCTGATCAATGAGGGTTTAATATCTTTTGACATGATAAAAAGATATAAAATTATTTTTAATAAAACAAATGCGGTCTATGAGGGTTCCGACCCCTCTACTCCTGCGTGACAGGCAGGTATGATAGCCACTTCACCAATAAACCTTTGTACTCGGTACGGGATTCGAACCCGTGATTTCTTCCGTGAAAGGGAAGCGTCCTAAACCACTAGACCAACCGAGCATTAATTTAGTTACATATAAGTGTGAGTGAGAATCGAACTCAGACTCTCCGAATTTCTCCGAAGTTGGGAACCAACCCGCCTTTGTTTATTTGTGGTCATACCCACACCTAATATATAACATTGTTTCCCCATCAGGACTCGAACCTGAAATCACGGAACCAAAATCCGTTGTATTACCATTATACTATGGAGAAGTAGAGGTCGGAACTGGATTCGAACCAGTGTCAAATCTTTTGCAGAGATTCACCTAACCACTCGGACATCCGACCTTATTGGCACGTCAGGTAGGACTCGAACCTACAACTTTCGGTTTTGGAGACCGACGCTCTACCAATTGAACTACTGACGCATTTTGAAGTCAGGACAGGATTCGAACCTGCAACGTGGCCTCGTAAAGAGGATCATACCTTTTCGACTTACCGAGCTTGAGCCCGCTTACATATCCACTACCTGACTATTTTTGAGCAATGGATGGGATTCGAACCCACAACATCCAGTTTGGAAGACTGGAACTCTACCATTGAGCTACCATTGCTTTTTTTCCTCATATATCAAAGAACAACACAAATATACAACAAAAAACCCGAACTTTTGTTGTTCGGGTTACATTTTTTTTAAAAATATACTTTTTATACCCGAACAAATGGACATGGTGGTTCCTGCTGCCAATCACAGCCGTTAAATCCTTTGATATGTCCTTTTTTGTTGAGCATTGTTTTAATTTCTGATTATAAATATATGAATTATTTTAAAAAAATCAATAAGAGAAACTTGTCATAAACTCATTATACATCTTTTCTGCTTCAACGGTAAAGATTCCACAGAAAGTTTTGGGTACTTCAACTTTTTTTACAAATTTCATATTTGCTTCTTCAGGAGTTCTATTCCCCTTCCTTGAATTACATTTCTTGCAACAAGTCACAAGATTTGCCCAAGTATTTCCTCCTCCCCTTGATTTTGGAATTACGTGATCGATGGATAGGTCATTTTTGGTTCCACAATAAACACATTCATGATTATCTCTTTTGTATATCTTGTGTCTTGAGATACGGGATTTCACGGGTCTAAAACTTACATAATGCAAAAGACGAATGATCAACGGTCTGATAAAATTTCCGATCGAAGTTGCGATGGGTTTTTCACCTCCTTTCAAAATTTCAGCTTTTCCTTTATGTACCAAGACGAATCCCCTCGTTAAAGTTGTAGTATTGATGGGTGTATAATCTGCGTTTAAAACCAAAACAGCTTCCATAATTAAAATTTTAAATGAATTATAGTTTATTTTAATTTTATAATCAAAAAAAACCCTCCACTTTTTTGGTGGAGGGTTTCAGGTGTTTAACCGTTTTGTTCTTCCTTATTCGGCAGTTGGAACCGTTCTTTGTTTTTCAAGAAACCAAAGACGACCAACACGAAACCAACAAGGACTTCAACAGCTTGTACTGTTCCGTCCAAGTTTTCTGTTAGATAATCAACCAAAGGAACATAACTGTTCAATCCAAAGAATACCAATAAGGTACCGATAGCTGTGAGAGCGTGTCTTACAACTGATTTAAATTTTTCTGTGTTCATGGGCTTTATTGTTTTATATCAATAAATATTCATGAACTCTTGAAATTCTTAATTATGTGATCGACTAATATGATACCTCCAAGAAGCAACAAACCTCCAGGTAGAAAAAAAACCATCAAAGTTAACGTTTTGATAAACCAATTCTGTGATTTATAATTCTCAAGGTATTTATAAAAAGTATTCATTTTATCTATGAAATTTTATCTTAACGAAAAACCATCGGTTGAATTTGACAAAAAATATGGAACAAATGTTTCATATGAATATGATTTTCACCCGTATGATGATCAATATCTTTGGAATGTTTTTATTAACTGTTTGGATGAGGATGATGAGGACGCTTGTGAGGAAATGGATGAATTGCTGCCTTTTATTTTAAGTAAGTTTCCCGATGAAGGATTTGAATCCATTTTTGGAAGTGAACCGATGACCGTTGTATTTGGTATGCTGAGCGGATATCACCCAAAAGATATAATTCAATACGTTTCAGGTATAACATATAAAAATAATATCGAAGCTAAAGAATTTGAAGAAAATATGAGGGAACAGGTAGATCCGGATTTTAATTTCAACGGATGGGTTCCCTCATATTATACTCTAAAAAAACTCAACAAGTTCTTCAACTTTTAAACGAGGACATTGACAAGCATCGATGCGTCTCCTTCCCATTTGTCAATCTGACTCTTTGGGATTTTGATCTCAAATTCACCAAGAGATTCGATCTTGTTTTCAATTTCTTGACGGAACGATTCAACTTGGTTCTGTGTGGTTGGAAACTTCACTCCCAAGTGTTTGGAGCATACGGGTCCGATACTGGTGAGTTGTGACATCGGAGTTTTGAGGGTTGCTCCGCAACAACGGCAAACCTTTCCATTTTCTTTGGTGAGCTTGATCACCAAGTTCATGTTGGATTTGTCAAGGTCAACCAATCCAAGCACATCCACAACTCGGGGAAAAAAGGTCAAACCATATTTTTCCTTAATCTGCATTCCGAACTTGCGGTTCATTTTGATCGTGTTGCCAACACCCAAGTTGAATACTTTTTTCATGTTGTCGTTTTTTTCAGAACACAAATATATGAATTGTTTTTCAAAAAAACAAATTATCTTCTAACATTTACAGTTGAGTAAAACCTTCTTTTTTCTTGATCATAAAGGGTGGAGATTGAAATATAATTGTATTTTGGATCTGTAAGAATTTTCCAATGAGAAGGACTGTCTCGATATTGAGTTAAAAACATACTTTCTTGGGTTTCATCAAATCTAAAATTGTATGCTACACATTCTCCAATACCGTTGTATCCGTAATATTCAAACCTTTCTGATAAGGTTAAGTTACCTTCACTATGTGAAACTTTAGCATTTTTAATTTGCCATAAGTTGTGAGGATGAGTTAGAAGGATAAACATGGAAGAATCATAAGATAATGCACTCAAATTCAAATCTCTCCTTACTGTGTTCAAGTGGTTATGAAAATTCAAACTCATTTGATGACAAAGTGAATCGATATTAGTCTTATTAGGATCCAAGTCACGGGTATTTGAGATGATGTGAGGATGTTCTTCACAAGGAACAATAATCGTGTCTTTCCCCTCTAATTCAAAACAGGTGTAGATCTTTGGAGTCATACCTGTGATTTGAGATTTCATCGATAACGAGAACAACAAAAAAGGGATGAGGATTAAAAATTTCATGTGTTATCAGAATTTTTACGAATATACAACAATTTTTTTATAATCATACAACTATTTATTGAAAAAATTAAGTATGAAAAAGGATATTATTGTTGAAATTAGTAGAATCAAAGAAATGATGGGTTTGATTTCGGAACAAGAACAAACTAACGAGTCATGGCAAAGTGTTGCGGGTGGTAAACCTTACAAACTATTATATGAAACAATACAAGGTATTGAAGGTTATTTTTCAAGTTCTAAAACGAGAGATTATATAGAATCATTCCCAAAACAAGATACTAAGGTAACATTCAATATAATATCAAAATATAGAATACCTATAGCCTCTTTAGAAGAAAGTACACGAACATTTTTACAGAATAAAGATATTTTTGAAATATCACTTATTGATAATGGATTTTTTTATTGTGGAAACGTGTCTTCCTTTAAACAAAGGAACAATACAGTAGTTAAAGCTCAAGAGAATACAGAATTTAATTCAAAAGTTTCTCGTCTTTGCTTAGGTAATGTGATTTGGGAGTACATAACAAAAAACATTTATAAACAGGGGTTCAAATTAACCCTCAATGAAGTCAGATCATTAAATACTGACGTGAAAACAGGGGCAGGATTCAAATCAGGTACACATTTTTTTGGGACAACAATGCCAGGTCTTTCTGAGGAAATTTTAACTAAATTTATGGAGTTTATAGATGAGTGGGTTAAATCCAATGCAAATGGTAACTACAGCACAAACACATTATATGGTAAAATAAGAAGAGGAGGTATTAGATTGACACCTGGACGACCCGAAGAAGTTGAATCATCAGAAGAACCATCTGAAGAAACATTTAACGCAATCGCTAGTCAATTTAAAATATCCGCAGATAAAGGTAGTCCATTTGTTAATAATAAATCTGATTTAACTGATGTTAGTTTGGGGATCATCAAAGAAATTGCAAATAATATTCAACAGGTAATTGCTCAAAATCCGGGTACAAAAGCTAGAGTGGTAAATAAAGTTAAGGTTGAAAATGGTGAGAAAGACATTCCTTTCACAATCAGAACATCGTCGTCTAGGCTCATGAATACCAAAGAAGCGGCGGAGAAAACATTTTTACAATTATCACAAGAAAGATCCCAAAAAGTGTATCAAACGATGCAAGAAATGTTGGGTCCACTTTTGGATGGGGGGTTACCAAAACCAATAATGGATTTTAAAGGTACAAATGGTGACGGATCCTCAGGTCCAAATGCACCAAATGGTTATAGTGTAACTACAGATGGTAAAACATCTACAAGTTTTAAAACCGGAAGTCCCGAAGCGAACAAAGAAAGAAACAAATATGGAGCACCTCCTGCAACAATAGAAGATCTAGAACAATATAAGTATTGTATAATACAAATAGCAATTGAATTCTTTTCTGAAGGAGAATCAGACCGGTCAGTACCCGGAATCAAAGATGAGATTTTTGTTGGAAAATGGACATTCGATATTATTCCAGGTGACAGACCAAAAAATTCAAGCACTCGGAAAAAAAGATACAGAAGACAAAAAATGAGTACAACTTATATCTCATTTGGTAAACACGAATTGTGTGATGCTTATTTATGATTAACCTTATTTAATCAAAAACGGTAAAAGTCGCACATAAGACCCATTTGTTTCTTGCATCAGGATCATATTTCATTTTATATAGTACGATAAAAGTTTGATAATCCCAACCATCTTGTTTGGACCATTTTTTATCACTTATCATAACATAATAGTGACCTTTTGGTGAGTTTTTCCAACGAGTAAAAAATTCATAAGCAATCTGTTTCGGGTCAACATACTGACTTGAAAAATCATAAGGACTATAAGTTGATAAAAAGTTTTCAATATTTGTTGTTGAGTGTGGAAAGTAACTTCCTGTGTACATAAGGTCATCAACACACCTATCCAAGTGTTTAAGGGGATCAACAAATTTTGGTGTATCAGTTTCAATAGTTACTCTATTCAAATTTACATTATGATGGAGACGAACACTATCTCTATCATGATTGAGTAAAATATTGAAGTAGTAATTCACAGAGTCAATATCTGATTGTGATTGAGAAAAGACACACAACGGTGTCAACAGAAAAAATAAGGAGATCAAATTTTTCATACCACAAATATAAATAAAATTCCCCAACCATCAAAATAATTGGGGATTTTATCTAGTGAAGGCGGGCGGGCTCGAACCGCCGTCCCTAGTATCTCAAACAGAGAGTACTACACGTTTAGGTCATTATTAATTCACAATAATCCGAAATATCTGAATTCTAACACCGTTCAGCCACGGTGGTAATACTTAAGGAGTACCACATCCTTTGGTTATTAAGGTAACCAACCTTCAGTGGACTTCTGTTCATAGGTGTATGTCCTGACCGACCCGTAGGTTTTCGGAGCCTTAGGCTGCGTAAACCTCTTCAGTTTGGATCAAACCAATAGACTGAAGTTTTGCGAAAGTTTCGCCAGTTGTTTTTGAAACCGTAGATTAAAGTGATAGATCTCGTCTCACTACGTGCACTCTGTGCCTGACCATACCGGTCAAATCCAAAATCGCCCCCATATTATCAAAGAACACTACAAATATACATATTTTTTTTTAGATAAAATCAAATCGTTCAAAAAAATATTATACAGGTTTGTTAATAAATAGATTTTTTTTAATATATTTGTATAATGAAACAACAAGATTTAGATTTTTTCAAAACACTACTCAGTGTCCCATCTAAAACTTATCAAGAAGATCTGATGGTGAGTTTCATCACGGATTTTTTGTATAGTAGAGGATATGAATTTTACACTGATGATTTATCAAATATCTATGTAACTAAAGGTATTGCTGAATATTATCCTTGTTTTGTATCCCACCTTGATACTGTACATTCTATGACCCCTATCCGAGTTGTAGAAAAGATGTTACCCAACGATAATGGAGAGATGAAACTTGCTCTGCAAGGGTACTCCATGTTTAATGATCAACACGTCGGTATTGGTGGTGATGACAAGTGTGGTATTTATGTGTGTTTGAAGTTACTTGAATCTTTGGACAACGTCAAGATTGCATTTTTTGTATCCGAAGAAGTCGGATGTATCGGATCCTCTGAAGCGGATAATTACTTTTTCTCCGATGTCGGATATGTGGTTCAGTTTGATGCTCCTTCAAACTATATGGTAAGTGAATATTGTTCAGGTGTACAATTGTTTGACCGTAACTCTGAATTCTTTACTCGTATGGAACCTGTCCTGAGTGAAACATTCAACCCCGAATTCAAGTTACAAAAACATCCTTATACTGATGTAAAGGCTCTCAAGGAATTATTCCCTCATATCAACATGATTAATCTATCTTGTGGTTATCACAGGTATCATACACCTAATGAATATATCATTGTTGAGGAAGTTGATAACGCAGTTAATACAGGTATTGAAATCTACGATAAGTTAGGATGTGAAAGGATCTAAAGAAAAAAGTGGGATTTCTCCCACTTTTTTTTATCTCTTTTTTCTTAAGGTCACTTTGTCCTCTTTCATATATAGTTCGTATTTTTTATCGAGAACTATATTTTTTCGTAACACGTTTTCCGATATAAAATCTTCAATCTGTTCTTGTATTGCTCTTTTTAGAGGTCTAGCTCCGAATTCCTCATCATAACCAATTTTCGAGATATGTTTATATATACTATCATCGAAGTTGATGTAATAACCCAGTTCATCTAATCTATCTTTGAGTTGAACAAACTCGATCTCAATAATTTTGTGAATGTCATTTTCATTTAAAGAATTAAAGAGAACTATCTCATCTACACGATTTAAAAACTCTGGTGAAAAATAATTTTTAACTTCTTTTTTGAGTATATCTCTTTTTAATTCTTCGTTGTTTGCTGCCCTCGATGCTGTATTGAAACCAACACCTGTACCAAATTCCATTAATTTTTTAACACCCAAGTTGGAAGTCATAATGATCAAAGTATTCTTGAAGTTGATGTGCCTTCCTGTGGAGTCGGTGATGTATCCGTCATCCAAGATTTGTAACATCAAAGAGAATATGTCTTTGTTAGCCTTTTCAACTTCGTCAAACAAAATAACAGAATATGGTTTATTTTTAACTTGTTCTGTTAGTTGTCCACCTTCGTTATATCCAACATAACCTGGAGGTGACCCAATCAATCTACTGAGAGAATGCTTTTCTTGGAATTCACTCATATCAACTCTGATCAAAGAATTTGCATCACCAAAGACTTGTTTTGCAAGTTGTTTTGCGAGATATGTTTTTCCGACTCCAGTAGATCCCAAGAAAATGAATGAACCGATTGGTCTGTTTGGATCTTTGATTCCGAGACGGTTTCTTCTAATTGCTTTTGAAATTTTTTCAACGGCATCATGCTGACCAATCACCTTTTCATTGAGATTATTTTCCAAGTTAATCAGAGCATCCACATCATCTGCCGATAATTTTGATACAGGTATTTTGGTGATTGATGCGACAACATCATATACCATATCCTCAGATATCTCTTTTCTTATTGTGTTTTGTTCTTTTTCAAACTTGTTCTTTTGGTCTTCAAGTTCTTTCAAGACTTTTTTCTCTCTATCCCTCAAATTTGCGGCTTCTTCATATCGTTGAGCCTTAACTACTTCTAGTTTTAACCTTTTGATATCGGCAGCTTCTTCTTTCAATTTTTCAATGGACTCGGGAAGTTTTGTTGTAACCTGACTTCTTGCTCCGAGCTCATCCAAAATATCAATTGCCTTATCAGGGAATTCTCTGTTTGTTATATATCTATCCGCCAAACGAACACAAGCGGTTATTGCATCATCGTGATATATTACTTTATGGAAATCTTCATATTTGTCTTTGATATTTGTCAGAATCTGAATTGTTTCTTTCACTGATGGTGGTTCAACGACAACCTTTTGAAATCTCCTTTCTAACGCTCCGTCTTTTTCAATATTTTGTCTATATTCGTCCAATGTCGTAGCACCAATACATTGAATTTCACCTCGTGCTAAAGCCGGTTTGAAGATATTAGAAGCATCCAAAGATCCCGAACTATTTCCCGCACCAACAATGTTATGTATCTCGTCGATGAATACGATGACTTCTTTGGTTTCCTGAAGCTCCTCCAAGATCACCTTTAATCTTTCTTCAAATTGTCCTCTGTATTTTGTTCCTGCAACTATGGATGTCATATCCAAAGAAACGATTCTTTTGTCACATAAGTTTCTTGGACAATCCCCTTCAAAAATCTTTTGAGCAAGACCCTCAACTATGGCGGTTTTACCACAACCAGGTTCACCAATTATTATAGGATTATTTTTCTTTCTTCTTGAAAGAATCTGTGCAATCCGTAAAATTTCTTCATCCCTTCCTACAACAGGATCCAACGCTCCAAGTTCAGCAAGTTTAGATAAATCTCTTGAAAAATTGTCTAAAACAGGTGTTTTGGAGTTTGGGTTTTGTTTGGGTTTTCTGTCCTTTTTGGACTCGCTGGGGTCGATATCTTCAATCATGATTTATTATCTATGTGGATTATTACTTCTGTATAATATTCAATGAAATGTTCATTCCAAAGATCCCATTTGATGTCAACACCATCTACTGAATAAACGTGGTGATTTGGGAAAATTCTGAGAAAAACATCTCTAAAAGCCCTAAATTTTGTTTTAAGTGAAGGTGTACCTAAATGCCACTCACCTACTGCATAACCTAAATTTTGTTTTAACCAATGCATATTTTCAACACTAAAAACATCATATTCCCCCCCTTCACAATCTGTCTTCAAGAAATCTATCTTCGGAATATTATATGTATCAATCAGAGTTTTGAAAGTTATAGAAGGTACAGTTCCATTTTTTTCTTCATCTTCGAAAAAAATAAAAGTATCAATTAACTCATTATTACCACCGACGGCTTTTGGTACTATAGTATAAGGAAGTCCATTCAAATTTTTTTCTAACGTAGACTGAAGACTTTCACTTGGCTCGATACAATATACGTGTGTTATTTTTTTATCTTTGAGTGTGTGAGCGAAAGGACCTATACTTGTACCAAAATCAACAACAATATCTCCTTCTTTGACTTTAAAAACCTTTTCATATATTCTGTCCTCGAATATTTCTCTATTTATCGTTTCTCGATACCATTTGTTGGTATTTCCCCAATCAAATTCCTGTAAATTCATTTTTTTATTTTAAGAATATATGTTTTTTATGAAAAAATCAATATTTGTAATTTTGTCATGTTTTTTTTTATTTGTATGACATTTTGTCAGTTTGTGGAGTTTGGCATAAATTTGATAAGTAGGAATTTTCAGAAATAAACTAATAAAAAATTAATAAAAATGTTACGTAAAAAAATTAACTTTAACAATTGGTTCTCTGAGTTTGATTCTTTGTTTGAAGATTTTGGTTCACTTTCGTCACCTTATATATTGAGAGGTAGGAGAAACGTGGAATCAGGAGATGATGAAAATGGATCTTGGACAAAAGAATCATTTGTATCTGAAGACGGATCATTTCAGGTGACTACAATATATAAAACTTCATCTGAAACAAATAAACCATCTTCTGAAACTTTGGACCTCAAAAAACAACTTGAAAGTGCGGTTGAAAAACAAGATTATGAGAGCGCTGCTAAATTAAGAGATAAAATCAAATCTATTGAATCCAACAAGGAAAAAATTAAAGAGTTAGAAACAAAATTGAATAGTTCTGTCACCAACCAAGATTTTGAATCGGCGATAAAATATAGGGATGAAATAAAAAAATTAAAATCGTAAAATTGAAACCCCTCCCCTACGGAGGGGTTTTTAATTCTTGACATATTTATAATCATGAATATTAACGATTATTTATCTTCTACAACTGACGACTCGGTCCTTCTTTCCGAATATAGAAACTTCAGGACTTTGTTTAATGACCTTTGTGAAAAAGGTGTGGATCTGACATCCGAGTCAGATAATACTGAAGTATTAAGAAATCAACTGAACAAAATTCAGGAGGAAATTTCAAATTTTAAAAATATTATCCAAAATAACGGATTTGATATTTCCGAAAACAAATTTTTTGAACATATTTATTCTAAATTCAATATAATAGAAGAAGAAATACCTTTCAAAAATGGCAATAATATCTGAAAAAATAGAAGGGACAAAGATTTTGAATGAGATTGAATCCTCAAACATCAATCAAACAATTTATGACACCAAAACTCAAAACCTTGAGGTAACATTCAAAAATGGACTAGTGTATTCTTATGAGGAAGTTCCACACCAAATTTATACAAAATTTAGAATGGCTGAATCACAAGGATCTTTTTTTAATAAAGAAATCGCCAAAACTTTTAAATATAATAAAAAATGAATTCAATCAATCAGGTTGTTGATACCTTGTTATATAAGGATGAGTTAAATCCCAAGTTTTGGGATAATCCTCAAACACCTGATAATTCGACTTTGAAAGAAAATATCAGAAAACAACTCATGAAAATTAGTGAAGAGTTTTTTGAATATTTAGATCTTGATATATTTTTGTCTGATATCACAATGACAGGATCCTTAGCGAATTTCAACTGGTCTGATTTATCAGATGTTGATTTACATTTTATTTTAGATTTTAAACAATTGGAAGGAAACGAAGAATTATATAAAGAATATTTTAACCTCAAAAAAACATTATTTAATAGCACTCATGATATTACAATTTATGGACATGATGTGGAAGTTTATATCCAAGATATATTGGAGCCTCATCATTCTTCTGGTGTATACAGTATCTTACATAATGATTGGGTTGAAATACCCAAAAAAGAAGAAACACAGATTGACAAAGATATTTTAAAGAGAAAAATCAAAAATGTTATTTCACAATTTGATGACGTATTTTCGAATTTAAATGACGAGGATCCCAAAAAAGCTATAGAAATATTGGATAATTTTAAAGATAAATTAAAAAAATATAGATCGGCGGGTTTACTCAAGGGTGGTGAAAAATCATACGAAAACCTCGTTTTTAAATATATGAGGAGGGCTGGATATATTCAAAAATTATTTGACGCTAAAAATAAAATTATAGACAGAACACTTTCTTTAGAATCTCATAGTAGGAAAAAAAGATAATTTGTATTTATCTCTATATTTATTTATAAAAAACTATAATGGCAATAACCGCTTGTACTCAATCAAACTACGCTAACGTAAACAAAATAAGTGTGGCAAGAAATGACGCAGCTCCTTTCTATTCAATTCCTACTCCATTATGGACAGAGGGGGATAATACAACAGAAATTGCATATCAATGTAACGCCGTTACTCTTGGAGGTTTTCGAGGGTTAAATTCATAAAATTAAAAATTAACAAAAAATACAAATGTCAGATTTGAGACCATTAGGAAGCGAAAGACTTCAAGGGGATGAAAAAATCAGAAGAATCTTGGAGATCGCAAGATATAAAGAAGTTCCAAAGCAGGTAGTTAACGAAGTATCTAGCGTGGAATATTCCAAAACATTAAGTGACGGTGTAAAGTATGTCATAGCCAAAGAAAAGCTTGGATATATTATAAAAAAATCTATCAACGAAGGTGTTGAGGAATACATTGAGCCTATGAAGAATAGACGATATTATAATTCGTATTCTCAAGCACTTAAGAGATTGAATTTGTTGGCTCGTGAGGTTAACTATACTCAAGGTGTGAATGAAGAAACAAATCTTTTTGGTGAACAAAAGAAATTTGTTTTAAAAACACCCAAATCCGCACCTGAACCAACATATGATGAACCATCTGCTGATCTTGGCATGGACGCAGGATTAGAAGCTCAAACTGACTTGGAGATGCCGGCAGAACCATCTATGGATGCAGGATCTGACACAGGATCCGAATTAGATTTTGATTTAGGTATGGACGCCGGTACAGAGGAAACTCCTGACATGGGAATGGAAACACCATCAGGTGAAGAAGGAACCGACTTCAAAACAATTCAAAAAATTACAGGAAAACTTTCTCAGAAAATAAGAGAATTGGATTCTGCACAAGGATTGGATTCTTCAAATATGAAATATGTCATCAACTCAATTCTTTCAGCGATGGATTTAGAAAAATTCAAAGATGAAGATAAAGATGAGGTTATTGAAAGATTGGAAGGGGAAATTGATTATGGTATGGAGGATACATCCGTTGATGTAACAGCAGATGAAGATGAGGGTGGAATGGATATGGAATTAGATATGGAAATGGGTACTGAAGAAACACCAGAATCTCCTGAAAAAACAGAGGAACTAGGTGAGGGTGGTGATTATATGATGGAGAAACCAAAAAGTGACTTAGATAAGATTATGGATTCAATATTTGCAGAATCGAAGGTTGAAAAAACTATCAACAAATACTTGAGTGAATCCGTTATTCAGGAAACCAAAATCAAAAACGAAAAAAAGAAACAACTTATGATTGAGTCAGTCAACAAAATGGCTACAACATATGAACAAGAAGTTGCTTCCAAAAAAATCATCAAGGAATTCAAAGAGGTTGAGTTAATCGGAAGAACAAACAAGAAAAATATCGTTGTCAAGATTAATGGTGAAGAATTCAAAATTAATCAAAAAGGATTTTTGGAATGAAACTCGTTTATGTGAATGAACTTGGACCTGACTATAAAGGAAATAACACATACGAATTTATTTTCTCAAAAAACGAAGAGGTCTATGGCGAAGATTGGGACGTGACACCCGCATCAGGGAGACCATTCCCACCCCAATTAGAGTTCATTCATTGTGTTTTAAAATTGAGCAGTTCCGACATCAAGTTGGAACTTGTTCGTAATTCTGATTACTTCAATATGTACGATGCCGTTGATGGTGTAATTTCATTAGCTTGGGAATCTGAAGAATCAGGTTATGAAGAGATGGGATATCAAAGATTGGTTTTTAGATTTGGAGATGATATTTCTATAATAAAGGATAAATTTTACGAAAGAGATATAGTTCTTTCAGAGGAAAAAATATTACAAACACCATGAACAAAAAAAACATCAAAGTCTTACTTGACGAAGGTTTTTCAATCAAAACAATTCGTTCTTTAAGTGAAAATCAAAGAAATATTTTGGCAAAAAAAATATTGAATGAAGCTCAAACTTCTGTTGTGAAAAAAACAACTTATACAAAAGGGGAAGTTGAAGCTATGAAAAATAAAGGAACAGGATTGGCAGTGAACAATGGTGAAGTTGTTCCAGGTCAAGATGGATCTTTGACTGTTGTTTCAGGTGAGGGAGAAATGAAAGAAAATCAAGATGACTTGACTGCACTCACAAGACAAGATTATACAGGTCAAGAAGGACCACATGATGCTGACGACATGGCACCTGATGGTATGGATGATGATTCGGACAATAATAGATCAATGATGAATGAGTTATCTGATGAAGAGATTGATCTTATGTTAGATATCATTAAGTCAAAGAAATCAAATGGTGAAAAAGGTGAAATCGAAGAAAAGTTTCAAAGTAAATCACAACAAAAATACTTCTTTGCTAAATGTAACGATGAATCATTGAGTAAAAAAGAAAGAAATAAATGGTGTAATATGGCTGACGAATTTGCACAACACACTAATTTCAAAAAACTACCCGAAAAAGTAAAAGAAGATAATCTCAAATCTTTGGAGGAAAGTGTAATGAAAATTGTTAAAAAACATATTCCTGCGAGTATTACCAAAGGTGATTTAGTTAAATTAGTTAATGAAGCCCCTTTAACCAAACCCGCACCTGTAAAGGAACCTGGTATTGCCCCGTCAAAACCAGAAAGAAAAACACCTTTCCAACCAAAACACAAACCAAAACCAAAAGCAGGAAAAGAATTACCCGATTGGATGAGTTATTCTGAAATTTTTGAATCTGAACCATTTACAAAACCAGCACCTGTGAAACCAGATGTTGCACCATCCAAACCTGAAAGAAAAACTCCATTCCAACCAAAGCATAAACCAAAACCAAAGGCGGAGAAATAATGAGACAGGATTTAAAAAATACAGTAAGAAAGGCTTTATTAGAAGCACCGATAAGATATGATGGTCCTGAAAGAATGGATCCTTCTTTGGAAGATCTTTTTAACAGAGGAGAAACACCTTATAGTAAAAATCCTGCTCTTCCCGATAAAAATAACGACGGGGTACCTGATTCGTTTGAACAAATTATCGCAAGTAAAAGATTCAAGGATGTTATTGAAAACTTGAAACGTCTTACAGGTGTGACAAATTTATCGGGAATGAATGGTATGCAACAGTTACAATTTTTGGTTATGGGTGCATCAAATAGAATTCTACAGATTCAATCTAGTCACAAAGAATATTTGGAAAACTTGGCAATTGATTTGGTGAAGAAGGAGACCGGTATTACAGATCAAGTAAATTTTGAAGCGGACTTAGTTAATCCAGGTGAAATTTCAAAACAAGGTATGATTTCTAAATCAGAAGAGTATGATGAGGATGAAATTGAAAAACAATTCGGTGGTGAAGAAGACGAAGAAGAAGATTTTCAGGATGACTTCATGTCATTCATGAATTCTATGGAAAATTTCAATAAAGAAACCGCAAAAAGAAGAATTCTAAATGCGTTGATTCAGGGTGGAGCAAAAAAAGGTCACTATATGTATCAACTTGTAGTACCAGAATTAGATAGATTGAATCCTGACTTGGTAAGATTGTATGGTGTTATAATGTCATACGCTGACTATCTATATTGGATTATGCCCAACCAACAAATGTTGAATATGGCAGGTAGTGGTGAAGGAATGATGGGTAAAGAGGAAGTTGACGAAACTACCGATCCTCCAACCGTAAGAGCACAAGCTACATGGTTTCCACTTTTAATTCATGAACTACTTAAAGGTGTGAACGATTTGGTTATGACTCAAGGTTTACCTGACGATCCAAGATCGGCAGAAATGGTTATGGGAGTTGCTGACACTTTACCAGATGAAATTTGGGATATGAGGGTCGGACCAATTATTTATGAAAAATTGGTAAATTCATATCCTGATGAACTATTTGATGAAGACAAGAAAATTATTCAGTTCTATCTCAAATCGAGAATTGCCTCTTTGAGTACTGACGAGTTCTTTAAGACTATGAAAGAAATTCTTGCCGAAACACCAAAAGGCAAGCAAATTGTAGACAAAATGGTAAAAGAGATTATTCAGGAACTGAAAGATCAAGAATATGAAGATGCTATGGGTTCAGAAGATGATGACGAAGACTTGGATAATTTCCTCTCTAATCTCGGAATAAGTTTAAATTAATGGATGGGTTTAACAAGAGAACAGGTATTATTAGAATATGCCAAATGTGTCAAAAGTCCTGAATATGCGTTAAAAACATATTTAAAAACTTATGATCAAACAGTTCAGGGGTTCGTACCCCTGAAGTTGTTTCCTGACCAAGTGAAATTGATTGAGGATTTTGAAAAGTTCGAGGAAAATATTGCGTTAAAATACAGACAGGCGGGAGTTTCTACTGTCACTGCCGCTTGGATTTCAAAAAAACTTATAACAGCTCCGAAGGGAAAACCGGAAAAGATATTGATCATCGCCAACAAACTTGATACTGCAGTAGGTATGGCAGATAAAATCAGGTCTTTCCAAGAACAATGGCCCGATTGGTTTGGTGTTAGTTTTTCATCGGAAAAAAACTCCCAACGTCACTTCAGATTAACAAATGGTTGTGAAGTAAAAGCAGTTGCAACATCAAAAGATGCATTAAGAGGTTATACACCTACCATCCTTGTATTTGACGAGGCGGCATACATTGAAGCGGATGATGATTTCTGGGCAGCTTGTATGGCTTCACTCTCAACGGGTGGTAAAGTTATAGTCATTTCAACCCCCAACGGATTTGATCAAATTTATTATTCAATTTACGATCAGGCTTTACGGGGTATGAATGATTTTAAAATATCTGAAATGTATTGGTATAGAGATCCAAGATATACCAAAGACCTTTATTTAGTAAAAACCAAAGATATTGTTCATTATTTGTTAAACAAAGAAGAATATTCTGAAGAGGAACACGTAATTCGGTTGGATGGTGCGGGTTGGGACTTGGATCTTGAATTTGTAATTCAAAAAATTAATGAAGGATACAAACCTTGTTCTTCTTGGTTTGAAACTATGGTTAAGAAGTTGAAATATGATAGAAGAAAGGTGTCTCAAGAATTGGAGTGTAACTTTCTTGGATCTGGAGACAATGTCATAGACTCGGGAACTATGGAAAAAATCAAGAAAAATGATATTAAAGAACCCAAAGACAAGATGATGGGAGGGGCGTTATGGGTTTGGGAGGATCCAATACTGGATCACAAATATATTATGGGTGTGGATGTGTCAAGAGGTGATTCAGAGGACTTTACAACCTTTAATATAGTTGATTTTGATACAAGAGAACAGGTTGTTGAATTTTTGGAAAAAGTTCCACCTGATATTGCCGCTGAAATTGCCTTAAAATGGGCACAAAGATACAACGCATTTGTGGTTATTGACATCACGGGTGGTATGGGTGTATCAACGGCAAGGAAGATGCAAGAGCTGGGGTATAAAAACCTTTATATTGATGGTCAAGTATCAACTGATATATGGAAATATGATCCAAAAGCACAAGAAAAAATACCGGGAATTAATTTTAACAACAAAAGGGTTCAAATTATTGCAACTTTTGAAGAATATATTAGACACGGGTTTAAGATAAGATCATCAAGATTATACAATGAATTACTGACTTTTGTTTATATCAACGGAAGACCCGACCATATCAAAGGACAACATGACGACTTGATTATGTCTGTTGCTATGGCACTATATGTTGGTGAGAGTAGTTTTTCCAAACTCACAAAGGTGACCGAACAAGCAAAAGCGATGATTGATTCTTGGACGGTAAATGAAAGTGTGAAATATAAAACTGACTTTATGAATCCGAGTGTTCCATCGTATTATGGTCAAACAAATAACGATTCCAATCGAAGTTATAATCAGAAAGACGTAGAGAAATATTTATGGCTCTTCGGAGGAATGAGAAGATAATAATATTGTATTTATTGAAAAAACTACTATTTTAATTACTATGGCACAATCTAATCAACAATATACAATTTGGCAACGACTTTCAAGGGTCTTTGGACCAGATTCCACATTGGATCAACAAGTTCCTCAATACAGGTTTGATAAAAAAGAAATTTTAAGAACCAAATCCAAAGGGGAATACGAGAAGGAAAAACTTCAAGCTCAACAGAGTTTGTATTTGGCAAACCAATGGTCAAAGGTTGAAAACAATCTTTATACTCAAGCCGTTTATTATGAACCAACGAGGTTGGCTTCATATTATGACTATGAATCAATGGAGTTTACACCCGAAATATCCGCAGCTTTAGACATTTATGCTGAAGAATCAACAACTCCAAATGAAAATGGATTTATTCTTCAAATATATTCAGAATCCAATAGAATCAAAAGTATTTTGGCTGACTTGTTTAACAACAAGTTGGACATCAATACTAACTTACCTATGTGGACAAGAAACACTTGTAAGTATGGTGATAATTTTCTTTATTTAAAGATTGACCCTGAACAAGGTGTTGTCGGAGCACAACAATTACCAAATATTGAAATTGAAAGATTTGAGAGGGGTATGGTTGTTAATACAGTTGCTATGAATACCGGTGTTGAAAATACCCATTTGACTTTTACATGGAAAAATAAAAATATAGAATTCAATACATGGGAAGTTGCACACTTTAGACTTTTGGGTGACGACTCTAAATTACCGTATGGAACTTCTATGTTAGAAAAAGCAAGAAGGGTTTGGAAACAACTTCTTTTGTCCGAAGATGCGATGTTGATCTATAGAACATCAAGAGCACCTGAAAGAAGGGTTTTTAAAGTTTTTGTTGGAAATATGGATGATAAAGATGTTGAGGCGTATGTACAGAGAGTTGCCAACAAATTTAAGAGAGACCAAATTGTAGATCCCAAGAATGGTAATGTTGATATGAGATATAATCAGATGGCGGTAGATCAGGATTATTTTATTCCTGTCCGTGATCCAAACGCACCAAATCCAATTGATACTTTACCTGGTGCTCAAAATCTGAGTGAAATTGCAGATATCGAATATATTCAAAAGAAATTATTGACCGCTTTGAGAATTCCAAAAGCATTTCTTGGTTTTGAAGAAGTTGTCGGTGATGGTAAAAACTTGTCTCTTTTAGATATTAGATTTTCAAGAACCATTAATAGAATTCAACAAGCGATGATTCAAGAATTGAATAAAATCGCAATTATTCACCTGTATATCTTGGGTTTTGAGGACGAACTGAATAACTTTACTTTGGGTCTAACTAACCCATCAACACAACAGGACATGTTGAAGCTTGAACAACTTCAATCTAAGATTCAACTTTATAGGGACGCAGTTACTGATCCTGGTAACGGTATTCAAGCGGTGTCAGCATCTTGGGCTAAGAAACATATTCTTGGATTCAGTGATGAAGAGATTAAGTTGGATATTCAACAACAAAGAATTGAAAAGGCGGTAGCGAAGGAACTCGAAGAAACCCCGAATGTAATTACCAAAACAGGTATATTTGACAATATTGACAAATTATACGGTAATGGAAAACCAAAAGAGGGTGGTGAAGCAGGCGCTGGTGAGGCGACAACACCTGGTGGTGAAGAGACGACAAGTCCTGTAACTAGTGGTTTTGGTGAATTAGGTGGTGGTACCACAACTCCGGAACCTGCGACTGAAACTGGTGGTGAAACCGAAACTTCAGCCGCCGAAGTAACTCCTGAATCTAAAGAAAAAGATGAAAATTTAATTTTAGAAGATAATATGTTAAGCGGTGTTGTGGAACTCAATATCAACAAAGCAAAAAAATCTTTACAAGAGATTGACCAAAAATTAAACGAGTTATTAGGATCATAATATTTATTTAGTATGAAAACACTAGGAAGTTATATTACCCAACTCGAAAATGAATTGTTAGAGGGTTACAAAACAGGAACCTTTAAAAATTCATTTACCAAATTCAAAGATCAGGTTTTAAAAAACAAAAACTTAAAAGAAGCGACAAATATCTATTATGAATTGTCATCCAAAAAAGGATATGACAAGGAATTCAGTGAAATGTTCCTTAATGAATCTATTGATAGATTGAAAGAATTATATAAAAGAAAAGATATTCAAAAGTATTTGTCTGAGGGATCCAACAACTACGAATCTATTGATAGTTTGATCTTTTCAACAAATATAGAAAAAAAGGTTCAGACAAAACTTTCTTTATTGGAAAATCTTCAAAAAAAGGATGAGGTAAACGAAACCATTTATCTTCCTTTATCTATGCAAGTGGACATTGCAAATTCCAAAATCAAACCAATATTAGAAAGTCTTTCTGAAGAAGAACTTTCATTACTTAAAGAAATGAAGGAATTGACTGAGGGTGATTTAACAAATTTAATTGAGGAAACGAAATCTGAAATTCTTTCTGTATTTGAGAAAAATACTATAGAAGAAGGTAAATTGGATCAATTGAAATCAAAGTTGGGATCTTATGATAAATCCCACCGTTCATTGTTTGAACTCAGGAAATTCTTGAACGAGATAGTTTAATCTTTCTTAAACTTGTCGTTCACATAGATGGCTTTATTCATCTTTTCTCTGTTTTTCACTGAATCTTTAATATATTCTTTATTTTCCCACAGTTTTTTGTGAACTTGGGTCTTATAAACTTTATATTTATAAGTTTTCAGAGCAGCCTCTATATTTTTTTTATTTACCTCTACTATTATCATAAGTTGTATTTGTAACGATAAATACAAACGAATTTACGAAATTTTGACAATAACCCTTATTTTTATTATGTTTTTCAAAAAATAAACGTTTTTACAAATGAAGGGATTTTATGAAGAAGGGAAAATCAATAAAAATTAATGGATTTAAAGATTTCAAAATAAATTATGGTACGGTAGATTTCAAATCTATGAAATCAATTTATTTGGTCATTCAAGCGTGGGTGGAGCCAATAACGGATCTTGAATCGTGGTCATCGGTGGTCAATACATTAAGAAG
>JACCDW010448487.1_pt1 | contig 22484 bp, 21 predicted proteins | sample 7449781 | NCBI WGS metagenome assembly JACCDW01 (sample SAMN15323449, study PRJNA562643) | freshwater metagenome | isolation source: river surface water | place: USA:Blue River Watershed | collected 2017-08-18
GTACTTTCTTGAATGTCTTTTTGCAAACCATTTGTCGCATCTTTAAACTCACGAATGCCCTTGCCCAAGGTGCGGGCCACCGATGGGAGTCCTTTGCCACCAAACAGTAATAAAACCACAAGCAATATCAAAACGACTTCACCGCCACCAAGGTTTAAAAAGAGAGCAAACTGATTCATGATTTTTTACCTCCGCGCATGAATTTGAAAACCACATATGCCCCGATAATAAATATCGTTGCAATAAAGGCAATGATGAATAAATCGCTTAAATCGGGACCGTTGTTCATAGACTACAAAGATACAGAATTTCCGTCGTCTTGCAGGCCAATGTGAATCAACGCATCGCCCTGGTTTACCACCGGTTGGTTGTTCAACCCCACAATGTAGCCGTCGGTGGGAGCGACAATCTTTTCGGAAACGGGTCCGTATGGACTCACAATTTTTCCTAACAAGTCGCCTTTTTTAACCCGTGCACCATTATTCACATTCATATGAAACAGACCGCTCTCATTGGCTCGTACCCACGTGCTTCCGGTAATCATAACCGGTTTGTTGGGTGGTACTTCGTAATTAATCATGTTGTAGCCGTGCAGCAACCGCAAGCAGCCATTGACACCTTCGTTGATAGCCTGGTAGTCAAAACGCATGCTTTCGCCACCTTCATAAACGAGAATAGGTTTGTTCTTTTTTGCAGATTCTTTTCGAAAGGTGCCTTCACGGTAAGTGCTATCGATAACTAAGGGTGCGCTGAATTTCTCAGCAATACTCACATTATCTGGAAAACTAAACACACAACGCAATTGTGGGTAGTTGTTGATTTTAGCGCCACCTGTATGAAAGTCCACCCCAAAATCAATCACTGGAATAATGTGTTTCATTAAATCATACGCTATGCGACTGCCGATAGATCCTTTGCGTGAACCTGGGAAGCACCGGTTTAAATCACGGCCATCTGGTAAATCACGGCTACCAAATAAAAAAGAAATAACATTAATAACTGGAATAGCTACCAAGGTGCCACGACGCAGCTTGAGCACTTGCTCGTGGGCTAACACCTTTCTTACTATTTCTACACCGTTGGTTTCTTCTCCATGCATGCCGGCACAAAGCAAAACAGAGGGGCCACTTTTCTCTGCACGTATAACCTTGACTGGAATTTCAAGATTCGTTTTCGTATGCAGTTCGTAAGAGTTGAGTATGACGGTTTTGCTCTCTCCCGGTTCAACCCGTTGGCCGTTTATTGAAATTGCGCCTTGCATTATTCACCCGGACGGTTAAACTCGTTGCGTTCAACGTATTCGATAATTTTTGTAGCAATATCAATACCGGTGGCTCCTTCGATACCTTCGAGTCCCGGTGATGAATTCACCTCCATTACCAGTGGACCCCGTGAACTCTGCAGTAAGTCTACCCCTGCAATGCCCAAACCCAATTTTTTAGCCGCCTTGATGGCCGTTTCACGTTCAACCGAACTTAATTTAATAACAGTAGCCGTGCCACCCCGGTGTAAATTGCTTCTGAATTCGCCGTCCTTCGCTTGGCGTTTCATGGCACCCACTACTTGGCCATCAACCACAAACGCCCTTACATCGGCCCCACCCGCTTCTTTTATAAACTCTTGCACCAACATATTAGCTTCGAGTTTTAAAAAAGCCTCCACTACACTCTTGGCCGCTTTCGCGTTTTCAGCGAGAATGACACCAATACCTTGGGTGCCTTCGAGCAATTTCACTACGCAAGGTGCCCCGCCAATCGAAGTGATAACAGAATCAATATCCTTATCCTTCGGCGACGAAGCGAAAGCAGTTTTAGGGATGCCTAAACCTGCGCGCGCTAAAATTTGAAGACTACGTAGTTTATCGCGAGAGCGTGTTAATGCTTGCGACTCAACGGCCGTAAAAATTTTCATCATTTCAAATTGACGGACAACAGCAGAGCCGTAGAAAGTGGCTGAAGCACCGATACGAGGAATAACCGCATTGATGCCAGTAATTTCTTTACCGTTATAATAAATATGCGGACGGCCTTGTTCAATAACCAATACACATTTCATGTGATCGAGAACCAGGACTTCATGTCCCCGAGCTTCTGCAGCCTGCACCAATCGCGAGGTTGAGTACAGGTTTCTGTTTCTGGAGAGAATTGCAATCTTCATTCGGTATGGTAAGTTTTATAAATTTTCAAGACTTGTTTAAGCGCGATACCGCCGGTATGCACTCGTTTGACATCAATAAGGAATTTTCCCTTTAGTAATCTTCTACCAATAAGCATAGGGTAGCGCATATTATCACGGTTGCTGAGGGAAATAATGGTGCTTACTTTTTTTCCGCCCATGGTGATAACTGTTTTTATCACGTACCGTTCTTCCATTTCACCGAAGGAATTTTTTATTTTTTTTCGGTCAAAATCATGGTAACGAAAGTTCAACAATTCGCCATTTTGAAGAATAGAGAAGCAGAGGACGGTGTTGTTTTCATCAAGCGAAATACTTTCTACGTGCAAGGAAGAGGTAAATGCGCCAGTGTCCACCTTGGCCTCAATACCCGATAATCCGAGTGCAGGCAAGGCCACAAATTCACGTCGACCAATGAGTCTGATCCTGTGTTTGTGTGAAGCGGTCATAATAGCGATTGATATGAACTTCTGGATGAAGTGGGATGCTTTGTTTGTAGAAATGTACGAAGTTTTTTGCGAAATACGGTGCCATTAAAACCCCTTTGGCACCTAAACCATTAAATAGCCAGAAATTTTGGTTTACTGGGTGTTGACCGATGACTGGCCTTCGGTCGAGGCTGGAAGGACGCACCCCAGCTAAATGGGCCGTAACGGTAAAAGCAGCGTTGGTCATTTGACGCACTTTTTCTTCCAATTCGGCCAAGCGAGGGGCCGTAGGGGTGTCGGTGAAATCATCCCACGCATACGTGGCACCCACTTTAAGTGTGCCATCAGCCGCTCTTAATATAAAGCCATCCTTATTAAAAACATGATTACCCGGCTCTATACCATCGCAGGCTATGTGCAAAATTTCGCCTTTAGCAGGTTTTAATGGAACCCAGTTAAACCAAGGGTTTTGGCTGACAAGATGGCCTTCGCAAAACACGATGTTTTTGGCTAAAACTTGCTTCCAACTCACCGAATTTGTTTGTGGAAGTATATCGGCATACTCCACCTTGTCTGTGGTAATAAATGCTTTAAATACCTGTTCTGTAGCATCGATAAAAGCTGCCACATCCAGATTACCCGACCGCTTTACCAGACCAAATCCACGATGGGTGATAAATCCTTTCGGAAAATTATCTCTATAAATAATTGGGTCGAGAAAATCGCTGAGGGTGTCTTCTGCACGACGGGACCACAGTTTTTCTTCCTGTTCTTCATTAAAGGGTCGGATGATGGTCCTTTCGGTTGCAAACCTCGTCCCCGTCAGCCTTTCGCAGGCTTGATAAAAGGGCATTACACCATCGGTAAATTCCTTGGCTAACCAACCCGCAGTTAACCGTTTAAAAACGATTGGGTTCCATAAACCTGCTGCGACTCTTGAACTTGTGCTCAGTAATGGTAACCCTACCGTGTGAAAGGTAATTCCGGCTTCATTGAATTGGTGCATGAGCACTGAGGCGGCTAATCCACGGCCGACGATTAAAAATTCGGTCATCTTGGATTTTCTGAACGAACGTGTGGATTGAAATTTTGTTTTGGTCCGCGGTACGCCCCTGAAAAGAAGGCGACTATCCGAAATCCGAACATGCGCGTGCCAATCGACACATCGCCAAATAATTCAAGTCCTAAGCCGATATCATAGGCCAGCTTCGAAACAGCCGAAGCGCCAAAATAAAGTCCAACGCCATTATAATACAATGGCTTGATGCCAGTTGAATCGGTATAGGTCATAACACCGGAGTGGTAGGATGGTCCGCCAAAAAAGGCGAGGTTATACGTGGTTGTTTCAAACCGTTTAACATAACAACCGTGCAATTGTACCTGATTATTACTAAAATAATCGTAGCCGCTCATCATAACACCAAAGCTGTAATGGTGTTCGCGTACATGAAAAACAAAATCAGCGGCCACGTGTTTTTGCGATTGTGTAAAGCGGGAATTAGACATAAAGCCACCACCAAAGGTGAGGTAGTTATTATGCAGCCGGTACCGCTTCAACCGGTGGAGAATTTCTTCCTTTTTATCGTAGACGTGTTTTGTTGGCTCTGGTGTAGGAGTTTGTGCTGCCAAAAAAAACGGCAGAAAGAAAGCAAGTATGGCGCTTATTTTTTTCAGATGAGAAAGGGATTAGATAACCGTTCGTGACCAATGGTGGTGGCCGGTCCATGCCCGCTATACACCTTTACTTCATCACCGAGGGGCAATAATTTCGTTACAATGCTACTAATAAGTGTCTCGTGATTCCCCATTGGTAAATCAGATCGTCCGATACTTCCTTTAAACAACACATCGCCTGAAATGAGCAACCCTTGTTCCTTGCAGAAGAAAGAAATACTGCCAGGTGAGTGTCCTGGTGTGTGCAAGCAGGTAAAAGCATGGGTGCCCAAATACAGAACATCCTTTTCTTTAATATAAGCTTTAGGAGCTGGGCAAGCTTCTGCCGGAACCCCATACATGCGGGCACTTTCGGGCATGCGGTCAACAAAAAAAAGATCGGCTTCATGTACTTCGGGCAGCAGGTTGTATTTTGCGTACACATGTGCGGCCCCTAGAATGTGGTCGATATGGGCATGCGTTAACAGCAACCGGGTTGGGTTCAATCCATTGGCATTTATAAACGCATCGAATTCCATTTGTTCATGCGCATTGTACATGCCGGGATCAATTATCCACGCTTCCTTCTCTGCGTTGTATAAAACGTACGTGTTCTCTTGGAAGGGATTAAAGGTAAAGGCTTGAACGTGCAACATCAGATCACTTTTTTAACAAAGGTAAGATTACGGTTTTGTTCAACAATAAGATTAATACCGGGCGATCGACCTGCGTGTAATTGTCCGAACTGTTTGCCTAGACCCAACGCCTCAGCACCATTACTGGTCAACATACGGAGCACACTGTCGATTTTCAAATCCTTAAAATGATTTAATAACACATTCGCCTCATTGAGTACATTAAGGTCATCATTACTCGCTAAGGAATCGGTACCTAGACAAAGGCGGTCACTATTTTTATTAAATCGATTCAAATCGGGTAAGGTGTTTTCGATGTAGCGATTGGCCCGTGGGCAAAAACACCACCATACATCAGAGCGACGAGCAGCATGTATCTCTGCTTCACCCGTAAAGGTATTGTGCACCAATAGTGAACGTCCCGCTTTCACAGTATCGAAATAATACGAAAAGCTATTCGCAAACGATGGTTCGAACCATGAAATATCGATGCCAATGGTTTCGTAAATAGATCGTATATCCTTACCTGGACCTCTAAAGAAGTCCGTTTCTTCAGGTGATTCTTGGTTATGTACCGACAATAGCGTTTTGTTTTTAAGATTATACGCTGCTATTTCGGTGAACAATTCTCTCGAGACGGTATACGGTGCGTGGGGAGCCAAGCTGCCTTTTAATCCCATTTTCTTAAGCCCTTTCAGTAAATCGACCCCTCGTTTAAATACGTTGGAGGCGGCGGCTGGGTGCAGACCAATGAGTTCAATAAACGTGTGGTAGTAAAGGGGGCTGTTAACCTTGGTCTCAAATGAATCAGTGCCATTACTAATATCCCCACAAACCACAATACCATGATCAATCATGTATTGATTTGCGTTTTGTATTGCCGTTTGAATTGCTTCGCTTGGAAATACTTGTCGCACCTTCATCAATTCTTTTGCAAAGCCAGAAATTCCGGTGTGACGAGGGACAATGCCCTTAAGGTGACTAAGTTCGAGGTGGCAGTGGGCATTAACGAACCCGGGCGTCAAAATGCCATCGAATTTCTCGATAGCATGTGGACCAATTTCACTTACCGGAAGGATGTCCACAATTTTGTCGCCATCCATTACCAAGGCCGGATGGCCCTTTAGAAACACCTCGCCATTAAAAATGCTGTCGGCAGTAATGAACCGCATAGGACATAAAGTTACGTTAAAGCCATTAAACTCGTATACCCACAAACGCGATTTCTAATAGCACCTGCTAAATGGCCATTTCTATCCCACTTAGTTGGTTATCCACTTTACAAGTGGCTAATAAGAAACAAGGATTCCCCAGTTAAAACCGTACCTTTGTGCCTATCGTTATCAAAAAAGACATACGCGCCCTTGACAAACCCGCCCTTCAGGAAGTTGTAAAACAAGCTGGAGAACCTGCTTTTCGTGCCAATCAAATCCATGAATGGTTATGGCAGAAGGGGGCCACCTCCTTCGCGGCAATGAGCAATCTAAGCATTAAGTTAAGGGAGTACCTCGACCAGCACTTTGTAATTAATGCTGTAGAAATTCATGAATTGCAAATTAGCAGCGATCGCACAATAAAATGTGCTATGCGGTTGCACGATGATTTTGTGGTGGAAAGTGTATTGATTCCACAAGGTGATCGCATGACGGCCTGTATCTCGTCACAAGTTGGATGCAGTCTCACTTGTAAATTTTGCGCAACAGGTAAATTAAAACGCATGCGTAATTTGAATGCCGATGAAATTGTAGACCAGGTTAAATTGGTACGTAATACGGCTCTCGAAAAATATGGTGCCCCTTTGTCGAACATTGTTTACATGGGCATGGGTGAACCCCTGCTCAACTATGCTGAAGTGGTTCGTTCAATTGAGATGATTACCAGTCCTGATGGCCTTGGTATTTCTCCTCGCCGCCTTACAGTATCTACAGCTGGAGTTGCCAAAATGATTAAAAAATTGGCTGACGATAATTTACGTGTTAATCTCGCTTTATCATTGCATGCTGCCAACGACGAGAAGCGCAACACCATAATGCCGATTAACGAAACCAACACGTTGGATAATTTAGCTGACGCTTTAAATTATTTCGTTGATAAAACCGGTATTCGACCCACCTTTGAATACATCGCCTTTAAAGAATTTAACGATTCTATTAAAGATGCCATGGAGCTAGTAGCTTTTTGCAAACGGGTAAAAAGCAAGGTCAATATTATTGAATACAACGCCATCGATGGCGAGAACTTTCAACAAACCACCCCTGAACGCTTAAAAGCCTTTACCCAAATGCTTGAAAAGAACGGTATCATTTGTAATGTGCGGAGAAGTCGCGGTAAGGATATTGATGCTGCCTGCGGTCAATTGGCCAACAAAAACAAACTTGCCAGTCAACAATTAAAATAATAGGTAAATTAGTCCCTTATGTCCCGCACAGTAGACGACATTAAACGGCCGGTTAACAAACACATGGAGATCTTTGAAGACAAGTTCAGAGACGCCATGAAAAGTTCTGTTCCGTTGTTGGACAAAATCACCTCCTACATTTACAAACGTAAAGGCAAACAAATTCGCCCCTTGTTCACCTTTTTATCGGCTCAAACCATCAGTGAACTCAATGAAAGCACCTATCGCGCGGCAGCGTTGATAGAATTGTTGCATACAGCCACATTGGTGCACGACGATGTTGTTGACGATAGCAACGAACGCCGTGGATTTTTTAGTGTGAACGCGCTTTGGAAGAACAAAATCACAGTTTTAGTTGGTGATTTTCTGCTTTCAAAAGGCTTATTGCTTTCGCTTGAAAACAACGATTTCCATTTATTGAAAATCGTGAGTGACGCAGTTCGTGAAATTAGCGAAGGCGAATTATTACAAATTGAAAAGGCTCGTCGGTTAGATATTACCGAGGAAGTTTATTACGAAATTATCACTAAAAAAACTGCCACTTTAATTGCCGCTTGTTGTGCAGCAGGGGTGGCCTCTGTAACCACCGATGCAAAAATGATTGCTGCAGCTCATCGCTTCGGCACGTTAACAGGCATTGCTTTCCAAATTAAGGACGATCTTTTCGACTATGGCAGTGGCGAAGAAATTGGAAAACCCACTGGTATTGATATCAAGGAAAAGAAAATGACCTTGCCGTTGATTTATGCTTTATCAAAAGCCACCACCGCTGAAAGAAGACGCATTACCAATATCATCCGCAATCACAGCGAAGAAAGTAATGAGGTACGTAAAGTAATTGATTTTGTGGTGGACAGTGGTGGACTGAAATACGCCCAAGCCGCTATGCTCTCATACAGGGATAAAGCCCTCGCGGCGTTGCATGAAATGCCCGACAACCCCTCACGCCATAGCCTCGAATTATTATTGAACTACACTATCGAAAGAAAAAAATAATGAGATCGCTTTTTTTTATTTTATCGGTTCTTCTTGTTGTTTCATGTTCAACCGGCTCTAAATCTGCCGATGATCAAAAAGCCTATGAAGATTCTATTGCTAAAATCAGGCAGCGCCATTTATCAGACTCTTTAAAAAAATCGAATCCGCTGCTAATTATGCCGCCTGACAGTGATTACACGGGTGAATACATCGACAAATATTCAACAGGCGTTGTCAAATTTAAAGGGCAATTCCGCTTTGGCGAACGCCACGGCCATTGGATGTCTTTCTTTCCAAATGGTAAATTGTGGAGTGAAATGGAATACGACAAAGGGGTCCGTCATGGGCTAAACATTACCTATTACATAACCGGTCAAACCCGATATTCAGGCTTTTATAAAAACAACAAACAAGATAGTGTTTGGTGTTATTATGATTCGACCGGACAATTGGCCCAAAAAGTGCTGTATAAGAACGACCGTATTGTGCAGAAGCTCCCGTTAAAGTAATTACTTATTCTGCCATTGAATAAGGAATTCGCGACGAAAAAGTCCCTTTTCACTTTCGTAACTAAATGAAAAGCGGTCGTACGCTACCTTACCACCAAAGTTGAGGGAAACAAAAAAGTAAAGTGCTTTATTGTCAAACACGTATAAAAGATTTGAAAGCACGTGCTCTCTTGCATTGATAAGTTCTTGCGCCTTAGTATCACCTAAAAACATGCCTGGGTAATTCTTAACCACTTGTTCAGACACGCGAGTAACCATTTTATCGAATGCCTCTGGCTCCAGAAGGTCGTTTAACATTACCGACTGTCTTTTTACCAAGTCGTAACAAATTGGAAAAACATAATGTCCAAATCCATTGCCCAATCCATAGGGCTCCATATCTTGAAACAAACACAAATTAAGGTAGCGCTGGGTATGACAAAAAACAGAATAGGTGGTGGTAACGGTAGACGGACGGTCTTCTGAACAGTTCGCTATCTTTATTTCTTTTTTGCTCAACCCTACTCCGTCGCGTAATAAATTACCAAGCACCATGCGATTAATAGGGTTCACGAGGCCGGTGTCTTTCCCTTTTACGTTTGGATAGTTGTTGTAAATAATTTGAATAACCCGTAAGGTGTCTAACTCTGACAAGCCACTTGTCTCACATTCCACGGGCAAGTTCCCCAAGGTATAAAGCGCTTCAGTGACCGGTATTATTTGTAGAAACCGATTTTTTACTTGAGCGCCTCCCATAATGCTAGTCGATAAAGCAATTATTAAAACTAGCTGGCGCATCAAAAACAGCGGTTGGTTCTTGATTCTAATTTAGAAAAGCAGCGGTTTATTTCAAACTAGCGTTTTCAATAACTTATTACTAAGCGCGTGAATTACCCTTTGAAATCAGCCCCCACAATAACTTTTATGGCTTTGGGCTTTATTTCAAATTCAATTGTTCTACCAGCATTTCCTGGTTCGCCATCGAAGTGCATCGGCCCAGAATGGCCGCGCGTAATAATGAGTTTATCCGTTGTATACGTATCAATGTATTTCGACTCATCGGCTTTGCGTCTTACTATTTTTAATAGTAATCGCAATAAGGCGCGGCGCGGAAAACTTTTAAGAACAACCACGTGCATCAAGCCATCTTGCATGGATGCCTTTGGAGCGATATAAAAATCGTTCCCATACTGACCCGCATTTGCTGCTGTTATTAAAAAGGCATTGACTGAAACGGAGTTACCATTCAATTGTAATGTGTAGGTCTCAGGCTCGTATGAAAAAAGTTCTCTGCTTATTATTTTCACATAGGACCATAATCCCCGCTCTGTTGAATTTGCAAATTGCTCACCAATTAGCGCGTCAAAGCCCACCCCAGAAGTACAAAAGAACACCTCATAACCTGCAGTACCCGCATCTATCCATTGCTCCCTGCCGGTGACAATCGCCTGCAAGGCAGCCGCCGTATCCATAGGCAGTTTGAGGCTACGTGCCAATCCGTTCCCCGATCCCATGGGCACAATTCCAAAGCGAACACCCGCCTTCATGACCTCAACAGCAACTTTGTTAACCGTACCATCACCACCAACCGCAATTACATCAGTAAATTCTCCTGAATGTATTAATGTAATAATTTCTTGAATTTTTGGATAAGGGTCCCAAAGCACTACCTGCTTTTGCAGATTGGCCGGAAAATGCTGATTGAGCAATTCTTCAAAGGTTCTTTTTTTGCGCTTCCCAGCCTTGGGGTTGACAACAAAAAGAAAATTTCGCTTCACAGCGCGCAATTTCAGAAGAATTTTCAATTTGCACTAATGTGTAGGTGTTCGTTGAAAAAGATTAACTTCTTGGTAACACTGCCTTTAACAGTATAAATCCTAAGAAAATAGAGACCGTTCGGTAATTCTGGCAACACCGCTTCAGTATTTCCGTTGGTGTTCAGTTGCCATACTATTGCCCCTGTAATGGCATTTAGTTGCAACCTTTTGGTTGCAGGGGCAAAATAAAGCGTTCTTTCCAGTAATCTTACACCTTCAGCAAAAAATTCACTGAGAGCATTGCACTTGCTAAATTGTAGGGTAGTGTCGATTTGAACTTCACACCCATACCGTGAAAAGGCGCTTAATGCTACGCGGAGCAACGTGTCAGCGGTCAGCGTTAATGTTGAATCGGGTTGCTGGTTCTGCCATAAATAATGATGGGCTCCTCGTACGGTTAGGGTAAGTGTTTCTCCAGCGCAGAGGGGTTGCGGAAAAAACGTTAGTTGCGGCTGGGGTGATTTATCTGCAAGAACTAAAACAGTTTTGTTGCTCATACACCCATTTAAGGTTCCCGCAACACCCACAGTCATGTTGCTTGTTGGAATAAATGCAACCGAATTCGTGTTCACGCCAAGTGACCACGTATAAGTAATGGCTCCGCCAACAGTTAAAACAAGTGGTTGTTGATTGCATGAAAGCGGGTTGCCTGTTATGGTCATATCCGGAAGCGATAAGAAATTAACCGTAGCGAGACTAGAACTTGTACCGGGACAACCAGGTAGGCTTCCTGTCACCGTTAGTTGCACTGCTGAGGCTGTTGGCTGACTTATCACCATGGTTGGGGTAGTTACCCCATTCGACCACACATAAACACCAGCGCCAGAGGCTACCAGGGTAAAATTATCACCTGCACACGCAGTGCCACTGTTTACGGTTAACAGCGGCAACTGTGTTACTTGTACTTGTGTTGTTGTTGTTGCAACGCATCCATTTATTGATATGCCTGTGACAGTATATACCGTTGTTACCGTTGGAGAAACAAGTTGCACACTGCCCGTTCCTCCTGGCTGCCAATAATATTGCGAAGCGCCCGATGCCATTAGAGTGGCTTGCTGTGAGGCACAGAGTGCCACAGAAGGGGCTTGTACACTCATTGTGTAGATGATGATGGCTACCGTGTTCTGTGCAATACAACCGTTGAGTAAACCAGTAACTGTATAGATGTTATTACTGGTCGGTACAAATGGTTGTGCGTTAATTACGCCTCCCGACCAATTATAAGAACTGGCACCCGCACCCAATAACACCACAGTAGACCCGCTGCAAACGCCGGTTGACGAGGTAATGGCTTGCACCGACGGTAACGGTTTCACTGAAACAGAAATAATGGCAGAAGCGCTGCCGCAAGCATTCGTTGTAGTAACGGTAAAATCACCACTGGTGGCATTGGTTATGGTAGGGTTGTTGGTGGCTTGTCCAACAAACACACCGTTTCCTTGCCATTGATAGGTGTTAACGGGATCGCCTGATGCACTGGCACTGAGCACTAATGGCTCGCCTGCACAAATGGTTCCATTGGCAGCGATGCTGTTGACAGAGGGGGTGATGCACGGTGCAAGTGTTAGTCCACGCCAAGAAATACCACTACCTGCTTGATTTAACAGCGTGGCTGTGGCCATTGAGCCTACATCCTGAATAGCGATTAATCGGTTGTTGTTGGTTTCACCAGAAGTTGCGTAAACAAGTGGCACAGAGCCTGTAAAAACAGCCGTTACACCAAGAGCACCGGCATTGGTGCTACCAGTGGCAATGGTATAGGCTAGCGACCAGGTGCCTGCGCTGTAAACCCATTTTTGTATGCCACCACTCCCTTGTCCTGTGCGCGAATCAGCCACATAACAAGTTTGTCCGTTTGCTGAAAAAATAAACTGTTCGGGTTGCGAACCGGTTGGCATTACAATAACGGGTGTCACCTGTTGCGATGCACTTACGGGCGTACCGTTACCTACTGCATAAATACCAATGGCTGAAAAGGTGCCTGCAGTTGATTGTGTCGAAAAAAACAATTGCCCGTTTTGTACTGCCACTGAACGTGTATTGGTCTTACTGTTTTGTACCAGTGCAGCGCTGGCGTTGGTGCCAAAATAAGGAGTGCCCTGGGTAGAGCCAGATGCCCAATAATCGCCAGTGTTATTAACAGTTGCTCCGCGAATATTTCCGGTTGAAAAAAAAGAGGCGCTGGTGGCTACTAACGAATAATTGCCAAGCACGTCTACCCTACCAATAGCCCGGTTGATGGTGGATGCAGCGGCTGATGGCAAATTGACGGTATTGGGCAACGATTTATTGTACCCTCCAAATACAATCGCCATGCGATCGGGAGAGGTTGTAATAAAGCCTTCTGTTGCTGATGAACCTGCTAACACCAATGCCGTATTGCCAGTAACCGGAATTGTAACAGAAAACGAAGAGGTGCCTTGTGGACTAAACGATCGCAGAAAAACAGGGTTTCCTGTATTGGTAAAAGTTCCTATGCCATCGCCTACTTGCAACACGACGAGATGTCCGGGTAAAAACTGGGCCTTTACCACTACCCGCATAATAAAAACCATCCAGAATAAATGTGTTCGAAATGTAATACGCATGCTGTTTATTTTTTACCAAGGTATTCTTGTTCGGTGCTGCCTTGTGTTTTAGAATTTAGAAATTGGGTGATTTTGAAAAATTTTATCTGAACATTTTAGATTTGGCCTGATGAACCGCATAAAGGAAGTAAAATGAAAATGATACATTTGCCCATGTCAATTAGCGAAGCGCTTAAAGTGCGCAACCAAGGGCAGTGCGAACTTTGTAACGAAGCGGCTGCCACCATCGAACACACTGTTAGTCCAAAATCAGACGAACCTGCCAACCAAGTAGCCATATGTGCCACGTGCGATAGTCACCTTGCCGATGAGTCGGCTGTTAATTACTGGCGTTGTTTAGAAGGCAGCATCTGGAGTACAGAACCTGCTGTACAAGCTTTATCTTACCGACTTCTTCATCAGTACGCAAGTACTGGTTGGGTGAGCGAATTAATGAGCAGTGTTGATTTAGATGAAGAAGTTATTCGTTGGGCCATGACTGCTTATGAAGTGGCGGCAGTGCATAAAGATGCCTATGGTAATTTGTTGGAGAATGGCGACACCGTAGTACTTACGCAAGCATTAAATGTAAAAGGCACCAACTTTACTGCGTCGAAAGGCACAGTCGTAAGAAAAATAAAATTGGTAAGCGACAATACCGAACAAATAGAAGGCAAAATCAACGAGCAGGTCATCGTTATCTTAACCAAGTTCGTGAAGAAGGGGTAGAACCGCTTTTTTATTGAAGCGGGGTTAGTGCATTTTTTAGCAATTTAAATTTCCCACCGCTGCTTGTTTTAGTGGGGCGAGTCCCCCGCATCAAAAGTGTTTTATTATATAATTACCTGCAGCCTTTTGTGCGGGGGTCGGGCTTTCCGCTGCAATACCATTTGTCCTTTGCCAAAGTGGTAGGTTGGCGGGGTCCCTCGCCAAGGATGGACTCGGGCCTCCTCAACCAACCACTTTTTGGCAAAGTCCGGCATGGTATTTCCGCTGCAATCCCTCTCGCGCTGTATGCCTGTCTATTCGGTCCTATTTCTTTAAATGGCCGCTCTCTTTTTTGTAAATCATAAAACTACTCAAGCAATTGGTTGGTAATTGTAAAATCAACCGTGGCGGTAAAGGAATCGTATATCTAGATAAACGTTTTAGAAAGTGTGCGCCCCCGATTGAAGCGGCAGCCCACCACAAATAGGGTTTAGCAGGCATTGAGCGGCGCAGGCCCCGAAGTTTCTTTTCTGAGGGGACCGCGCACGCCAATAGCCTGCTTAAGCCTATTTGCGGTGGCTAAAGCGGAAAGCGGGTGAAGGCGCCCTATTTAAAATAAATTCCACTACTCTATTTAGCTGTATAGTTCCCTTATCAAATCTACCAACAGGCAGCACCATTGATGTACGCCAGCTACCTAGTGGCATCTATTACTACACCGTTGAAGGCAAGGGTAAAGTGAGTAGTGGCAAAATAATTGTTCAGCATTAATGCAAAACGAGATTTGCAGAAATTGAAGAAGGGGTTTCTTTTCCAAAATCACCTGAAACAGTCCTTGGCCCTAGAATAACTCCAATACAAGCAATGAGACTCAACGCAAGGTGCAGTAGGTTGGTAGCTGAATTGTTAAATCCCTTATCTTTGGTTAATGCAATTGCAAGGCCTACACCATGTGGCGATTATTTGTTCGGATTATGTCCGATCGAAGGCCTTTTACACCGAAGTGCTTCCGTTTAAAATAACGTCAGAACAGTATCGAGCAGAACGTGAGTCGTATAAATTAGATTTGACACTCAACGGGCAGTACCTCATTGAACTATTTAGTTTTCCAAATGTGCCAAATCGCCTGAGTCGTCCCGAAGCCGCTGGCTTGCGCCACCTGGCTTTTAGAGTCGATAATTTAGTGCAGTGGATAAACCACCTTGAGTCAAAAGGCGTAAGCTGTGAACCCATAAGAACCGATGAATACACGGGCAAGCGCTTCACCTTTTTTACCGACCCCGATCATTTACCCTTAGAACTGTATGAACAATGAAACTGTATGTCGACAATTATGTGCTGCAATTAATCACGCCTGAATTGTACCAGGAGTTGTTCATTCGCAACCAAGCAGAAGAAATAATGGAGGTGCTCGGACTCCCCGATGAAAAAGCACTTGAGCAAGAACGGTTGCGTTGGCAGGGAGGTATGACCATGTTCAATAAATCGTTTCACTATTTTATCATACGAACGGTGGTAACCGGACAAGTACTTGGTTGGTGCGGGTATCATACGTGGCACCTTTGGCATCACCGGGCTGAAATTGGTTATCAAATATACGACAGCAATAACCGTGGCAAGGGCATTATGAAAACAGTGTTTAGGTCGGTTTTGCAATACGGTTTCGAACACATGCACCTGCACCGCATCGAAGCCATGGTGGCGCGTGAAAATGAACCATCTGTTCGTTTGTTAGAAGGCCATGGCTTTGAATACGAAGGTTGCTTGAGGGAACATTATTATGTGAACAATGTGCCAGAAGATTCGTTGGTATATGGGCTGCTTAAAAAAGAATTTAAATGAGTGCGTTCGACCAGTTGCTCATTGAAAAAAGCGGAGTGGTTTCTAATTCCTTTTTAGCTTTGAACTGCACCACTTTTATGCAAGCCGCACTGTTTGTGCAACGCCTGCCGTATCACCGTAACACCACGCCAACCGACACCTTGTGTGTTTTAAACGAAAAGCAAGGCACCTGCAGCACGAAACACCAACTCTTAATGCAATTGGTAAAAGAACAAGGCTGGAAGGATTTCCGGCTTGTTTGTGGCATTTTTAAAATGACGCCATTAAATACACCAAGGTGTTCTACCGTTTTACAAAACGCTCAATTGGCTTACATACCAGAAGCACATTGTTATCTTTATTTTCAGCACCAACTGCTTGATTTTACAGGCATCGGTTGGAGTGAAGACCATTTCAAGGCCGACTTATTACTAGAAAAAGAATTGCATTCAAATTTATATCCCACCGAAAAGGTTGACCTTCATCAATCTTATTTAAAAACATGGATTGACACGCAGGCCATTCCTTATTCCTTTGAACAAGTATGGACTTTGCGAGAACAGTGTATTCACGCCTTATTCACGTAATTATGATTTTACGATTTACACTTTTCCTTTTAGCGGGTGTGCTGTTTAACAGCTGTGACGGACCCGATGGTTCGAATACAAACACACCAACTTCCACTACACCACCCAAAACCGACACGGTGGTTAAAACCCTTTTTCGGCCTGTGCCAGTTAATTGCTCCAACTATGATCGTGAAGCCCAAACTTTCTTAGATAAGACAAGGGTATTTGAAAAAGCCGATTCATTAAGTACGGTGAGTTTTACACTTCCCTTTAATTCAGAATTTCAGATTTTAGAGTTCATTGATAAAGATCAACTGGTGGGCTCGGAATATGTTGAAATTAAAGATGCCGAAGGAAGAACAGGTTTTATCATTGGCGAAGAACTTCCGCAAAACAAGGGACTTAGTTATCACACACACGAGGTGTTTCTTGTTAATCGGTATCCCCTTCAATCGAACACAGTAACCATACGCAAGGCGGATGAAAAAGGCCATCAAGTAACCGAATCCTACACCTTGCATTGTTCAGCCACCTATAGCTTTACTGAAGTGTATAGTATTCCGTTAAAGGGTTTTGAGCAAGAAGAAAATAAGCCCAACTTTCGTTTATTTAAATATGAAACGGCCATGAATGCTTGTCCTGGTCAGATCACCACCGAATTTTTATACTATGACGGCAAGCAATTGCGTCCCATGATTCATGGCGAATCAGAAGGCGAATATTCCTATTACCATTCCGTTACACCCTACCTACCCTATCGATGTGGCAATGGCAAAATTATACATTTGGCCAATGCCGATGTAAGCAACGCTTTTGATAGCTACGAGGGTCGGCTCAGAACAGTGGAGGTGCCAAAAAAGATGGACCCTTTAAATACAATTGTGGTGATAAGCGAAGATGTAGAATACGCGTTAGATGCCGAGGGGGAGATAGTTGCCGATAAAAATGGGCAGTCTAAAAAATCATTTGATAGCACGTCGGTGGTGTATTATTCTTGGACAGGGACAAAGCTCATTAAACTAAAAATGAAATGATTTAAGCAACCTTAATTCAGAAATCAATCCTTGGGATAGCCAAATTCAGGATTCCGAACAAACCCTTCATCAGTTAATGTTTTAAGAAAGGCAATTACATCGTTCTTGTCCTGCTCACTCATATTCATCGGTTTTTTGAGTAGCGGCGAAAGGTTGATGGTATTGGCAATAGCATGGTTGTAGTGAAAAAGCACCATTTGCAAATTCCCATATCGTCCATCATGCATGTAATGATACGATAGTTCAACATTACGCAGACTTGGTACTTTAAATTTGAGTGAATCGCGTGTTTTACCCGTTATTTTAATTCTTCCACCGTCCGCATAAATTCTATCCGGTTCCAATCCATTGTTTTCGAAACCATTATTTGTGAATAAAGGTTCCGTGTGGCAAGTATTGCAATGCACTTTAAATAACTCATACCCCCTTGCTTCAGCCTCAGAGAAAGACACGTTTGGTTCGCCACGCTTAACTTTATCGTATTTAGAATCGTACGATTGAAGTGCCAACATAAAACCTGCAAGTGCCTTTAAAAAATTTTGACTTGATATTTTGCTTTCCTTGCCATAAGCCGCTTTAAATTTTTCACGGTAGTAAGCCGAACGTTCTAATCTAGGCAGGATAATATTCAAGGAACTGTTCATTTCAACTGAACTTTGAATAGGTGCTAAGGGCTGTACTTCGATGTGGTTGACCCCACCATCCCACATAAAAAACTTTGACCAAGCCAAGTTAACAAGTGTGAGAGAGTTCCGTGTGCCCTTAAGGCCTTTAATACCGTGACTTACCTTATGATCTACGTGGGTGAAATTCGTGTAATTGAGATGGCAACTTGAGCACGATATGGTACTATCTTCTGACAGAATCGGGTCATAGAACAATTTCCTACCAAGCTCAAAGGTTTGACGAGTAATTGGGTTGCTAGTAAAATCATAATTGGGTTTCGGCCAACCTTCGGGGACAACAAGTTTTAATGTGTCATTCTTTACTGCATTAATTTTTTCACTACTAAATGCATTCGAAAATCCTACACTTGCAAAAATCAGAACAAATAAGGCGGCAACAAATGTGATGCTTTTCTTCATTGCGAAACAACTCTAAACATTTTTGCGTATTGACTAGCCATTTTCATAGCAGCGGCCCCCGGAATCATGATACTACAATTATCACTTATATGCATGCCTCTTAACCAGGTAGCTACATCAGCAATAAGCGTTATGTGATTCGATTTATTGATTAACAAAGTCAGGGGTAATGACACTTTTCTGAGTGCATTTTCCTTGCCTGAATAGCCCCCGATGTGGTATTCAAACCGGTGGTGATTGCCTTTACAGGTACTACATGCCCCTTCTAGTTTAGCGTTAATATACCCACTGTTCCATGCCCAATACATGCCCCATCTCGGATCTAAATCACCCGCCATTGCACCAGAAACACTCATTAAGCTGTCAACACCGATGTTAAAACGAATGGCTACTACAGACCCACGAGGTACGCCTTTAATGTTGAAATGCATTGAGCTAGGTTCCTCAGCATTTATTAGGTGATAGGATGCCTTTTCCTTGTAAACCTTACCATTTGAATAAACCAATTCTAAGGAAGAAATGTAGAGTTTGAAATGTTCAACCTGAATGGTGTCAAACGAATCTAAAACATATTCCGACTCATCCAGCAGAAGGTCCCGTTCCCCAAAAACAGCTTTTACACTAATTGAAATATCCCTTAAGCTATCTCCACTTTTGCGTGATAATGTGGAAGCCTTCGTATTCAATACAATTAGAAGACAATTTATAAAAAACAGGAACCTTCTCATACCGGACCACAACAGCAAGGGATAACCCTTGCCTCTAACATTATTGTTTAACAAATCTCTGCCTTACCTCAGTTTGTTGATTGCTTCGCGCTACAACAAAATATATACCAGGACTGTAATGCTGGATATCAATAACATTTGTTGATGTATGTCCTGTATATACAATTTTACCTTCTGAATTGTATATGAATATACTTTCCAAGTCGCCTTCAAATTGTAAGGTCAATTTATCAGAAGCCGGATTTGGGAAGATTACCAACGATTCACCGTTTTCATTCATCGGAACAGCCGAAACAGTGCCAGTTCCACCACTGGTATAACATACCTTTGAACTTTTTGGTGCCGAAGCATTTCCACCAGTTGGACCGAAATTAGCAGCGAAGATCGAGCCATAATATTTAGGGCCAATCATGTTGGGGTACTGTGGATTACCACTGTTATCGGTATTAAGAAAATACGCATACGTTCCATTCGGAAATTCTGGGGTATAGCAATACCGGCCGTTGTAAAAATCTAAATCACCTGAGTTCGCCGTATAACCATAATCTTCAATATAGGTCCCTAATGGGAACTGCGCGCCTATTACTGGTCCGGCTTGACTAGTAACACTACCTGTATAAAGTGCCGTTCTTGTTGAAATGCTTCTTAAGGCCCAACTAGGAGTCATGCGTTTAATTGCGCTAGCTGTGTTCGTTGGAGTAGAATAACCAAACGGTCCATAAATAGGATTGCCATCAAAGGCCCATCCAATCAGGGGAGAATGCGCTGTTCCAGAGGTAACACTGCATAATTTTATTGGATTATGGTGATTATGATAGGTGTTATGTGGATCTGGGTGTCCATTGCCAGCGTCCACCTCACTTATATGAGCCACCCAAGCGATTTGATTCCAGATGCCCCCACCATTATTCTCGTTTTTACCTGTGGAGGTGCTATACGATTTGCCATCCGCATCATCATAAGCTATCACCCCATTTATCAATAGAGCTTGTGCACCAACATTTTTTGTCGGATGATTCGTAGTTGGATAGGCCGGATTTCTCGGGAAAATGTACGATTTGTTTTGAGCCGCCGCAATGAAAGGATCACCCGGCCAAGGTCCAATAATAAATCCTGGTATCAAGCTAGCTCTTACCCACACCGTATCGGCATTGTAGCATACTTTTAGAACCTCAGTAGAGTCATTTAAATTGTTAACGGTAGTGCCATTTGAAGCATAATATTGACCCTTTTGGCCGGTGGTATTGATTTTCCACGATGTGATATTCGCCCCAACTTGTGATTTAAGGCACAAACTGTTGGAAAACAGAAAGACAATGGAAAGCAATAAGACTTGTACTAGTTTTTTCATACCTATAGATTTATTCATATAACACGATCAAATCAATATACCCTACCAAAAAAAGAACCAGACTGGTTTCCCAGTCTGGCTTAATGCAGCGATTTAGAGTTAATCTACGGTAATGAGAATAACCCCACCCATTTCGCTACAACATAGTGTCGGACCTATGCTTTACCCTATGAATTTTAGATACCCGACACTAGTTTCTTATTACCCTTTCTATTATTACCCCTTTGTCGGTAATGATTTGCAAAGTATAAATCCCTTTATTGTAATCTGACATCTGTATTTGGCTTATTTTCTGATCAGAATAATAAACCACCCTTCCATTCATATCTAACAACGAACAGCTTTTGAATTCAAGCTCCTCCATCCATTCCAAATACAACACTTCTGTTACAGGATTTGGGTAAACCGTTAACCCTTTAAAAGTTGTTTCTCTAATGCCAACGCCAGCATCAACCGTAAATACAGATTGGGCTTGACAGTTATTTCCATCAACCACTGAAACGGTATAGGTACCTGGACCAACACCAGAAAGATTTGCCGAAGTATTTCCGTTGCTCCATGTGTACCCGTAAGGAGATATACCACCATTAACTGATAAACTTACCGAGCCATTGGTGCCTGCTGTAGCATTGCTAACTGTACCTGTAATTGTGATTGAAGAAGGTTGGGAAACTGTGGCAGAGAACTGTTTGGTACACCCGTTATTATCGGTCACAACTAAGGTATACCCTCCTGAAACCACATTCGTCAGCGAAGTTGTGGTAACACCATTCGACCACGAATAGGTATAGGCTGGTGTGCCACCTTGAACTGAGACAGTTACACTGCCCGTTGAAGCACCGTAGCATTTAGCATCCTTAATAGTTAACGTACCTTGAATTTGCGACGGTTCGATCAGTGCTACCGTTAATGACTTAATACAACCCAAACCATCCGTTATGTTAACAGAATAGTTACCAGCAGCTAAATTGGTAAGACTTGCGCTTGTAGCGCTATTGTTCCAAACATAGGTATAAGAACCTGTGCCACCAGAAACAACCAAATTAATTGCGCCATTGTTCGCACCATTACATGTTATTGCGGTAGTGTTTAAGGTGCCAGAAATAGCAGATGATTGAGACACTGTGGTAGTTTGCGTTTTAACGCAACCATTGGCATCTGTTACCTGAACCGTAAAATTGCCCGCTGATAATCCGGTTTGTACAGAAGCCGTGCTACTGTTGCTCCATAAATAAGTATACGGGGAGGTGCCGCCAGTGGTAATTAACGCTATAGAACCCGTTGAAGCACCAAAACAATTTACACTAAAAGTTGTAGCCTGCACTGTTAATGATGCTGGTTGTGTGACCGTTGCAGATTTAACGCTTTGGCAACCATTCGCATCCTTAATGTTTACAGAATAGGTGCCAGCTACTAAACCTGTAATTGATTGACTGTTGGCATTGGTACTCCACGTATAGGTGTATGGAGAAGTGCCTCCGCTAACCGTTAGTCCAACAGATCCATTGGATGAACCAAAACAACTGACATTAGTTACAGACGTGTTGGCAGTAACAGAAGTGCCTGGCTGGGCAATGTTAATTGTCCCAGATTTAACACAACCCAAACCATCTGTAACTGTAAAAGTGTAATTGCCTGCGCTCAGTGAACTCACTGTCGAAGCACTTGCATTTGTTGACCATGAGTAGGTATAAGGCGCAGTTCCGCCCGATACCGTTAAGCTAGCCGACCCATTGGTACCTCCAAGACACGAAATGCTCGTTGTAGTAACAACAGGCGTTATAGATGCCGATTGTATAATAAGAGTGGAGTAGGTCCGTGTACAGCCTGAAGCATCTGTAACAATCACAGAATAGTTGCCAGCAATTAACGAACCAACTGTCTGGGTAGTGACACTATTACTCCACAAATACGTATAAGGCCCGCTGCCCCCAGAAGCTACAACACCAATTGTGCCTGTGCTTCCACCAAAACAATTTACCGAGTTTTGAGTCGACGATATAGAGATGCTTGCTGATGGTTGTGTTATTGTGGCAGTAGCCGTTTTTA
>JACCDW010407591.1_pt1 | contig 22479 bp, 20 predicted proteins | sample 7449781 | NCBI WGS metagenome assembly JACCDW01 (sample SAMN15323449, study PRJNA562643) | freshwater metagenome | isolation source: river surface water | place: USA:Blue River Watershed | collected 2017-08-18
CAAGAACTTGCTGCAGAAGGTTTCTGGCATGGAGGCTCTGGTGTTGTTGTTCTTCCTTGCGGTGCGGGAAAGACAATTGTCGGTGCAGCTGCAATGGCACATGCAAAAGCGACAACCCTTATCTTGGTGACAAATACTGTCGCTGCTCGTCAGTGGCGTGATGAATTGCTTCGCCGCACAACACTTAATGAAGATGAGATCGGCGAATATTCAGGAGCAAAGAAAGAGATTCGCCCAGTAACGATTGCTACATATCAAGTGATGACCAAGAAGAAGAATGGTGTTTATGCCCACCTTGATCTCTTTGACACCCATGACTGGGGTTTGATTATCTACGACGAAGTTCATCTCTTACCTGCACCCATCTTTCGCTTTACTGCGGATATCCAATCTCGCCGTCGCCTCGGGCTAACAGCAACGTTGGTTCGCGAAGATGGCATGGAGGGTGAAGTCTTCTCACTCATTGGCCCTAAGCGCTTTGATGTACCGTGGAAAGAGATTGAATCTCAGGGCTATATCGCACCTGCTGAATGTATTGAGGTCCGTGTAAATCTCTCAGAATCTGAGCGTCTTCTCTATGCAACAGCTGACCCTGAAGAGAAGTATAGATATTGCGCGACCACAAAGACTAAGGGCGAAGTTGTTCAGGAACTAGTCTCGTATCACGCCAATGAACAGATCCTTGTGATCGGCCAATACATTGATCAATTGGATACCTTGTCAGAAAATCTAGGGGTTCCCCTTATTAAGGGAGATACTCCAGTCAAAGAACGCGAAAGGCTATTTGCTGCATTTCGTACAGGTGAGATCACATGTCTTGTCGTCTCAAAGGTTGCAAATTTCTCTGTAGATCTTCCTGATGCAACGATTGCAATTCAAGTCTCTGGTGCATTTGGATCTCGCCAGGAAGAGGCGCAACGTTTAGGTCGAATCTTGCGACCAAAATCAGATGGCCGCAGCGCTAAGTTCTATTCGGTTGTTTCCAGAGATACTGTCGATCAGGATTTTGCAGCTAACCGTCAGCGCTTTTTAGCTGAGCAGGGATATGCCTACCGAATTATTGATGCTGACGATGTTTTTCAAGGGAAGATCTAAATCTCACTGGATCTACCTTGTAGAAATCATGATGGTTGCCGTCTATGTGAATAACCGGAACTTGATCGCTATAGAGATTGATTAGCGAAGGATCTTTATCAATATCGATTACTTCAAGATCAAATGAAAGTTCTCCTTGTAGAGACTTAAGGATTGCCTCTGCATCTTCACAGAGATGACACCCAATTCGTGAATATACAGTGACTGTGTTCATTTCTTCTTCTCGTGGAAGATGCGGGCAGATAACTCTTCAACAACTAACTTCACATCACCCTTTGCGCGCCTTGTACTCTCTTCGGCGTTCTTTAAAACGGTTTCAACGCTTGTCTTGGTGACAGTTCCAACGAGTGGACCATAAGTTTTTGAGAAAATCGTGTGAGCGATCGCACCAACTGCTGCAGCTAGATCTGCGCGCGCCTCATCCAGTGTTACTTCTTTACCAGCCCCTGAGATTGTAAATTCGGTCAGCGGTGGCTTTTCGCTGCGGATTCGGTCATAAATATTCTGACCATCGGCCTTCTGGGAATTGGCGGTGAATTTTTCCGGAGACATGGCCACATTCTTGCAGCCTGATAGGTTAAGCGCCATGCGAGCAGGCACCTATAGAAGACCGCGCTTCTTTGCCCTTGCGCTAGCCCTTCTTGCTCTTCTGGCACCACTGGTGCCAGTTGCTTCAGCGCAATCTCTCTATCGATATGCCCCAGCAACGCAGTGGGGTTACACATTTGCAGGACCTGCATCGCAATCGAATCTCATGCAATCGAGTTCAACATCTACACCAAAGAGTGCCAGCCTGGAAAAACAAGTAACGATCGAAGTCAACTACACAAATTTTCCTGAGTGGGCAAAGAAGGAGCTGCAGGCAGCAGTTGATATCTGGGCTGCTAATTTTCAATCAAAGGTTCCGATCACAATCGATGCCAACTGGAGTAATTCGCAATCAGTTGCAGTATTAGGAAGTGCCAGACCAGGAGGTTACTTTGCTGGATTTGCCGGAGCACCTGATGCAAGTCTCTGGTATCCATCTGCCTTAGCTAATGCCCTTGCTGGAAAAGATCTCGATATTCGTAACTCTGAGATGCTAATCAATGTGAGCGCTCGTGCTGCATGGAACCGTCGTGGAGATGGTGCACCAACTGCGCGCGAATATGATTTGAAATCTGTCTTTATCCACGAAATGGGCCACGGTTTAGGTTTCCTCTCAAACGATGTCTATGACGATTTCTCTGGCTTTGGATCCATTGAGCAACCAACTCCCTTCGATGCATTTGCACAGACATCTGATGGAAGACGTTTGGCAGATCTGCCATCGCCATCTATCGAACTGGGTAAAGCGCTCCGTTCACCGCTCTCCTGGGCCGGTGAAAAGGCGATAGCAGCAAATGGTGGCGTAAAGCCTCTTCTATACACACCAACTACATATGAAGTTGGATCATCAGTAAGCCACCTTGATGAAAAATTGTTTACCAACGCTGGAAGCGATTCAGTAATGACTCCCAAACTCGATGCAGGAGAAGTATTTACAGGCCCTGGCCCTCTTCTTCTAGCAATGATGGCTGATATGCGTTCTAAGCCTCCGGTAGGTATTGCAGTTGAGTTGCCGCAGGCGGTGCGCAATCCTCAAGCGATCATTGGTGAGTCATCTGCAATCGTGAAGTGGGATGCACCGGCCAATCTGCGCACTGCCCAAATAACTGCCTACACGGTGAAGAATCTCAGAACCGGTGCAGAAAAAAGCACTACCACGAGCCCTCTTCTGATCACTGGGCTAAAGAACGGAACGAGTTATACATTTTCAGTTGTTGCAAATAACTCACTGGGATCTTCACCGTCTGCAACCACAGATGTCGTCACCCCGCAGCCTTCGTGGAAATCAGCAATTATCGATCCCAATGTTGAGCCAGCTCATATTGCAACGACAACCTTTAATAAGAGGCCAACGATCGTCTATTCCAACGGAGTAAATGGCGTTCTCAAGATGGCAATCTGGAATGGTCTGACATGGAGAAAGACCACGATCGATGGTGCCGGTGGAACAAATCGCACATCACATGAGATTACAAGCCCTATCTCGCTCTGCATTAGCGGCACGGGTACAACTCAGAAACTCCATATGTTCTACGCGGATGGAGTCGATCAAGATCTTCGCCATGCAACCTTTGATGGAAAGAATGTAACCGTTGAAATTGTTGATGGAAATGGACCGTCTGTAAATAAATATGAGGATCCTGTCCGTGTTCGTACCGCAAGTGATGTCAGCATTTCAAATGCCTGCGTTGTGACACCTTTAGGAATTCAAGTCTTCTACCGTGATGAGTCGCAGGGCATTCTCCTCGGTGCATATAAGTTCAATAACTCAAGTCGATGGAGCTATGAACTAGTCGATGGCGATCGCAAGACAGATGGTCGCACAACAGGCGATGTTGCCTTCCACCTTGCTGCAGGATTTGATGGCAAAAAGACATACGTCCTCTATGACTCAGTCCTAGTGATTAACCAGCGAAAAGAGGCGACATCTGGAGCTATTCGCCTTGCTACACGTAACGAGATTGATCCAAGTAAATGGGTCTTTAGAACACTTGAAGAGTCAGGCGAGGCACTTGCGATGACAGGGTATGACGTAGCGCTATCTGTGACTGCAAAGGGTGCCTTTGCGATGTGGCTAGGTGCTTCAAGTACATCAATTCCAAAGCCGAATCAGATACGTACTGCTGTAATCGCCCCAACTTTAAATATCAAAACTTATGACACCTCTAAGTTTGGTACTCCAAATCGTTGGATGCGAACAACTGCAAACTCGGCTCTCTTTAACTGTGAAGATCGCCTGTGTTCAATCGACTATGCCACAAAGAAGATCTCACTGGTTTCAGCCAGTAGCGCCATCAATGGCACAAGCGGCAGATGGTTAACCCTTGATGGAAAGACGATTGTGATTGCCAATATCAATGGCAATTTAGCTCTTGCTAGACCTTAGCCTTTAAAGATTCCAGTTGGGCTAACCACGATCAAGCCAACTCCTGAGATAAATGAGATTGCATCTGCGCTCTTTATCTGTGAAGCCTTTAGAGCCTGAGTGATCACACCCTTGTTATCAAAGCGTAGAACGATTGGCGTAGCACTAGAAGGTCTCCATCCAGTTACTCCTGGAATACTCGAAGTGGAGTTAAAGAGCGCATAATGTGAACCGTTTGCACCAGTTGCTGCACGTTGGGCACCACTTGAAGGAAGTCTTAAGGTCCACGTTGGAGCAAAGCTTGAATTAAATTTGGTAAATGCAGTCTCGTTCTTGCCGCCGACTCTTACATCGCCAACTAAGAAGATTGTTGAGGTTGCGCCGACCCAAGATCTAGTTGCTCTATTTGCAGAGCTGCGTACAACGTTGGTGAGAGCACCGTTCTTATTCACTTTGGCGAGAATTCCATCGCGGCTTCCGGCTAATCGTTTTCCGGCAAGAGTCTCGCTACTTGAACCGTAGATGTTGGCCGATCCATCGCTATTGCGAAATACATGGGTGAAGGCGCTTTTAGCAGTGCCAATTGGTTTTGAGGTTGTGAACTTTCCTGACGGGGTAACGTTGACGATCACAGCGCCTGCCCCACGATCGCCAAGAATTGTCATTCCTGTGCTTGTGTGCGAGATAGCGGTGATCAGCATCGGCGCAGTAGGGGTATCGCTCTGTGTTGCTACGAGAGAGCCAGATGGTGAGACCTTCCAGACCGTAATTGCGCTGAGATCGTTTCGCACGCTGGTAACTGGTTCAACGATAACGTCATCAACATTGGTCGCAGGTGCAGTCGCGGTAACTGTTTCAGTGGCAGTGCTTGCCGCCGACATTCCAGCAAGCCAGATCGTGCCATCTTTATCAGTTGTTGCAGCCATTGCGATCTGATCGGCAAATCCTTCAAGCGTTAGCTTCCAACGCTCAACGCCGGCAAAATCAAGCGAAGTTAATTGAACTTTCTTATCAGCGTTAGAAAAGATTGTGACGCCCTGAGGTGAAATTACCGCACCTTCATATTCTGCAATTGCGCTGACCTTCGAGATCTCTGTTGCCGCAACGCTCTTTGGCGCAGCTGATGCAGGAAGAACGCTCAGTATGAGACCGACGATAACTAAGGGGAAAATTCTCTTCATATCAGGCCAATTCTTGCGAACGATCGCGCGCTGCCTTCATCGCTCGGGTGACGATCTCGGTGAGGTGATCTTCTGAGAATGAGGCAAGAGCCGCCGCTGTTGTTCCGTTAGGGCTAGTCACCTTTTCACGCAATGTCGTTGGTGAATCGCCACTTTTCTCCAGAAGAGCTGCTGATCCGACAATTGTTTGAATAGTTAGAGTTGTGGCATCGATTCGAGAAAGTCCAAGTGCCACAGAACCTTCAATCATCGCCTCTACAAATGCAAAGAAGTAGGCAGGACCTGATCCACTCGTTGCAGTAATTGCATCCTGAAGAGATTCATCAACCTCAACGGCAACACCTGCTGCAGAGAGCAGAGATGCAACAAATGCTTTCTGTTCGTCGCTAACGCCCTGGCCAAATGAATATCCTGCTGCGCCGAGACCGACCGATGTTGGGGTGTTAGGCATGATGCGGACAATCGGTTGGCTAACTCCTAGGCCATTGGCTATGAATGAGATCGTCTTTCCTGCAGCAAAGCTCATAACGAGTGCGCTCTTATTGATCGTTGGCGCAATCTCGCTGAGGAGATCTTGCATATCTTGTGGTTTAACTACCAAGAGAATGAAGTCGCTTCCAGCAACTGCTTCTTTAAGCGTAGATTGAGTAATTCCATATCGAGCAATAAGTTCGTTGCAACGATCCTGGCGCTTTTCCACGATTGCAATAGATAGCCCAGCCACTCCAGAGCGGATAAGAGCTGCGATGAGAGCCTCGCCCATCACTCCGGCACCGATCACTGCGACCTTCTGCTGATTAGCCATAGGCATAGAGTACGCGTAGGCTCTGCGACTATGTCTGAAGTTAAACCAGGATTTGCCCGCGACTGGGTCGAGTTTGCCGATCCCAATGATGATTCTGAGATCTTTAAATGTGATCTCACCTGGCTAACATCTAATTGGACTTGCATCTACGGCGATGGCTGCCAAGGCGTCTTTAAAGATCGTCCCAATGATGGATGCTGTACCGAAGGTGCGATGTACTCAGATGAAAATGACGAGAAGCGCGTTCAATTAGCAGCTCAACACCTGACACCTGCAATGTGGCAATTCTATGAAGAGGCTCGCCCCAAGAAGCCAGGTGGAGAACTTCGCATTACAGATTTAGATGAAGATAACGAGCGCAAGACTCGTACCGTTAACGATGCTTGTATCTTCCTGAACCGCAAAGGATATGAAGCAGAGGGATTTACTGGATCTTTCGGTTGCGTTCTTCACCATTTGGCGCAGAAAGAGAATCGCCACTTCGTTGAAACTAAACCAGATGTATGTTGGCAGCTACCGCTACGTCGTAGCTTTGAAGAGCGTGAAGTTGGCGAGCGCGAATATTCAGTGACAGTAATCGGCGAATACGAGCGTCTCGGATGGGGCGACGGCGGAGATGATTTCGATTGGTACTGCACAAGCAATACCGAAGCTCATGTCGGTAGCGAACCTGTCTACATCTCTAACCGTGCAGAGCTGATCGCTCTCATGGGGCAAGATGCATATGACATTCTGGCTAAGCATTGCGATCTACGCGTACAGGGAATAAAAGATGCCCAAGCCCGTAGCCTGCCGCTCTTTGTAATCCAGCACCCAGCAACACTTCAAGCCGGCAAGTAGAGCGCTCGTCATACCTTTGCCTTAGGCTCACCTCATGGCCAAGGTTGAGAAAGATCCATTCCGCTGTAGCGAATGCGGTTGGACATCCCAGAAGTGGGTAGGTCGCTGTGGTGAATGCCAAGCATGGGGCTGCGTGGAAGAGATTGCCGCGCCTAAGAAACTCTCACTTGTTGCCGGATCTGTCTCTCACGCTGCAACACCTATCGGCGATGTTGATCTGAGTTCGGCACGAGCTCGTCCAACAGGAGTCAGCGAACTCGATCGCGTACTAGGCGGTGGGCTAGTTCCATGTGCTGCGATCTTATTAGCCGGTGAACCAGGTGTTGGAAAATCAACTCTCCTCTTATCAGTTGCTGCCCAAACTGCAGCAAAGGGAATGAGTGCGCTCTATATCAGCGGAGAAGAGTCAGCATCACAAGTACGTCTTCGCGCCGAAAGAATTAACGCTGTAGATCCACAATTATTTTTAGCATCTGAGACAGATCTTGGCGCTGTGATCGCCCATATCGATGCGGTCAAGCCAGCGCTCTTGATTATCGATAGCGTGCAGACAATTGGAAGTTCTGCAGCAGATGGTGCACCCGGTGGAGTTACTCAGGTTCGCGAAGTTGCCGGCGCGCTTATCCGTATCTGTAAAGATCGCGATATCACCTTATTACTCGTTGGCCATGTAACTAAAGATGGCTCAATTGCCGGTCCCCGACTTCTTGAACATATCGTCGATGTTGTTCTCCAATTTGAGGGCGAGCGCCACTCACGTCTTCGCCTTATCCGCGCAATAAAAAATCGCTTTGGTGCAAGTGATGAAGTCGGATGTTTTGATTTAAGCGATACCGGAATCGAATCTGTTATCGATCCCACCGGGCTCTTTACATCACGCCACACTGAACCTGTTCCTGGTACATGTGTCACCGTGACTCTTGAAGGGCGACGTCCACTCCTTGCTGAGATTCAAGCACTTGTAAGCGCAGGGCGTGAAAGTGATTTTGGAAATGCACGTCGCGTTACTAGTGGCCTTGACTCTGCTCGCACATCGATGACCTTGGCAGTTCTTGAACTGCGCGCAGGAGTGCGCGTTGGTGGCCGCGATGTCTATGCCGCAACTGTTGGCGGTATGAAGATGTCTGAACCTGCTGCAGATTTAGCGCTAGCACTTGCCGTTGCATCTGCGGCAAAGGCCCTTGCCCTACCTTCAGATTTAGTTGCTATCGGTGAAGTTGGTTTAGCCGGTGAGATTCGCAAGGTCAGTGGAGTCTCGCGCCGATTGGCAGAGGCCCATCGCCTTGGCTTTAAGAAGGCCCTTGTTCCTGCAGGTAGCGATGTAAAGATTGATGGGATGGAGATTTATGAAGTCTCGCGCCTTGATCAAGCACTTAAAAGGGTTGCGATCGCTGGAGAATGAGCTCTCTCCACGCACCAGTTCTCACCTGGTTTAAGAAAAATAAGCGCGACCTACCGTGGCGCAACACAGATGCATGGGGTGTTCTCGTCAGCGAGATAATGTTGCAACAGACTCCTGTTGCGCGTGTTCTTCCCATCTATATCCAGTGGATGAAACGTTGGCCGACACCGAAGGCTCTAGCTAGCGCATCTCCTGCAGAGATCATTACTGCATGGGGTCGCCTTGGCTATCCTCGTCGAGCGCTACGACTTCATGAATGTGCAAAGGTAATTACAACTCAGTACGGCGGAAAAGTTCCAACAACAGAGAATGAGTTATGTGAGCTACCTGGCATCGGTGAATATACAAGTGCTGCAATTATCGCCTTCGCCTTTGCAGGTCGCTCATTAGTCCTTGATATCAATATCCGACGTTTCTTTGCCCGCGTTATTGATGGCGTAGAAGTACCCACAAGTGCGCCGACAAAGGCAGAGCGTAGATCACGAGAAGAGTTGATTCCAGATAAGAAGCCACACGTATGGGCTGCTGCAACGATGGAGCTCGGTGCGCTGATCTGCACGGCAAAGAAACCACAATGCAGCCAATGTCCTGTGGCAGATCAATGCATCTGGAGAAGTCTTGACTATCCGCTCTCTGATCAACCTAAGCGCACTCAGTTGTGGCATGGCACAGATCGACAATGTCGAGGGGTGATAGTTCAAGCACTTCGTGATAACCCATCACTTCATAGGCGCGAGATCATGCAACTTTGGGATGTTCCTTCTCAGGTTGAGAAGGCGCTACTAACTTTGCTGGAAGATGGCTTACTTGTTGAGCAGAAAGGGCAACGCTTCTCACTCCCTCACCATTGATTTAGGGGTAAAATTTCACAATGGATCACGGGTTAGGACTTCGCCAAGTGCTCGGAGAGAGCGCAACTCTGATCACGGATCCAGAGATCACGATCTCGTACTCAAAAGATCAAGCCCCCTTTGCAGCCCACGAAGCGGCAGCGATTGTCCTTCTTGCTAAGAGCACGGAAGAAGTTTCACGCGCAGTCGCCTATGCCAATGCCCATAACATTCCAGTCATCGCACGCGGTGCCGGAAGTGGTCTATCAGGTGGTGCCAATGCAACATCTAATTCACTTGTAATCTCGCTCGAGAAGATGAATGCGATCACCGAGATTGATACAACAAATCTCATCGCCCGCGTCCAGGCAGGTGTCATCAACTTAGATTTAGATAAAGCCGCCCAAGAACATGGTTTGGCCTACCTTCCAGATCCTGCAAGCCGCGATTGGTCAACGATCGGTGGCAACGCTGCAACAAATGCTGGAGGAATGTGTTGCGTCAAATACGGAGTTACATCGGCACATGTACGCGCGCTGACTGTCGTGATGGCAGATGGCCAGATCATTCAACTTGGAAGTGCAACGAAGAAGGCTGTCACGACGCTAGATCTAACGCGCTTAATGATCGGCTCTGAAGGAACGCTTGGAATTATCACCGAACTTGTTGTTGGTCTGGCAGTTCGCCCAGCAACTCCGGCAACAATCATTGCAACTTTTCCGCATATCAAAAATGCTGCTGCAGCGGCGGCGGCACTCTTAAAATTTAAACCGTCGATGCTCGAAATTATCGACCAGACAACGCTGAAGGCAGTTGAGGCATGGCACCCTCTTGGCTTTGAGGTTGCAGGTTCTGTCTTGCTGATGCAATTAGATGAAGATCAAGAGCGAGCAGATGAAGTTCTAGAAGTGTGTCAAAGCTTTGAGATGATTGATGGCGCAGCCTCAACTGAAGCGGCAGATGCAGTTGAATTTATCCGCGTAAGAAAACTTGCCTATCCAGCCCTCGAGCGACTTGGTGCAACACTGCTCGATGATGTCGCAGTTCCAATTTCAAAGATTGCAGAGCTTGTTGAACGCGTTGAGGCTCTAGCCACACGTTATGAGCTAACTATCGGAATCTTCGGCCATGCCGGTGATGGAAATATGCACCCAACGATCGTTCATGATCATGGCGATCTCAAGGCGCAAGAGCGCGCTATTGCAGCCTTTGGTGAGATCGTAGAGATCGCTCAATCACTTGGCGGAACAGCATCTGGCGAGCATGGAATCGGTTCGATCAAGCAAGGCTTTGCCGCAAATGAGCTATCTCCTGCAGTCATTGAGCTGCAGCGTTCAATCAAAAAGGCCTTTGACCCTAAGGGAATTCTTAACCCTGGGAAGAAGCTTCCCTAAAGTTTTTTGGGAGTCTTAGTGCCAATCAGATCAGGCTCTACCTCTTTCTTACCTGTTCGACTCTTCACCGCTTCACGCGACTGATCTAGCGCTGCCTTTGTCTCGGCCCAATTGAGTTGGGCAAGTGATACGCATAAGCAATCAACTACTGTAAGTTGAGCGATGCGACTCGCAGTAGCACCACTCCTAAAGAGAGTTTCTCTCGCCGAAGTAAAGAGTGTTAAATCTGCAATTGCCGTAGCCGGACTTCTGAGTGCATTAGTTATGAGCACAATGCAAATTCCTCGTTTTTTAAACTCCGACATCACTTCGATTATGTCCAAGGTTGTACCACTGTGGCTAATTGCGACAACGACATCTCCCTTCTTCAAGACAGATATCGAAGTTAGAGCTGTGTGAAAATCAGACCAAGCAATCGCGTTTTTTCCCAAACGGTTGAGCTTAAGTTGTAGATCCATCGCAACATAACTGCTAGAGGCAAATCCAACAATTCCGATCGTTTGCGCCTTATCCCACGCCTGAACAGTTCTTTTAAACACCTCAATGTCTAAGCGTTCGGCTGTCGTTTGTATCGCAAGAGCATCTGCTTGCGCTACTTTTCGAATTACTTCTTCGTGACTATCTTCTACGGTGATACCGCTGTCAAGTTCAGAGACATAACCTGAAGTTGACTGGCGACTTAATTGACTTATGAGAGCCATGCGAAATTCTGGATAACCTTTGTATCCGACAGTTTTGCAGAATCGAACAACTGAGGCGACCGAAGTCCCACTCTCCTGTGCCAATTGGCTAATATTCATATTGGCAGCGCTCTTCGGGTCAAGGAGCACTGCTTCTGCGATTGCAATTTCACTTGCGTGAAATGCAGCCATTTGGTTGGCGATCTCCCCCAAGAGGTCGCCAAATTGATTTTGATTCTTTGTTTTCTTGACTACCATCGTGACGATCCCTTTTTACTTGAGAGTGGTGAGTACAAAGGTTGTGTTTTCATCATCTACATAGCCTCCAAACGCCTACGGACACCTTCACGTACTCTGCTAAATATGTCCTCTGTTTTCTCTGGCTCATCGTGAGTGAGAAGACGATTACTCAACAGAACAAGAACCGTGCTTGTCCGAGGTTGAATCGCTAATGAAACCCCAGGAAAGCCTGTATGCCCCCAATACTCAATCTCGCCTGCCTCTATCCAATTTCTAAATCCAAGTCCCTGCATCGGGTCACGTCCTTGCGTGAGAAAGGATTCCACAATCTTTCGATCAAAATATCCATCTCCGCCAAGACTAGATAAGAGCTCTTCTCCATACTTGAGGAGATCTTCTGCAGTTGAAAATAATCCAGCATGGCCACTGACGCCGTTATAGAGATGGGATGCATTGCCATCATTGACCTCACCTTCCAAGATGTGAGTTCGCCACTGCGTGAATTCTTCTAACCTTTCAGTTGTCTTATACGGCACCTGTGTTCTGATCATCTCTATTTCGGCTCGATCGCCGAATGATGAGGCAAAGACATCACTGGGATCAATAGGTGCGCGGTACTGAGTTGATTGCAATCCCAAGGGATTACTCACCCACTCTTTAAATGCGCTCTCTAAATCAGTTCCGAGAACTTCGGTGATTACATTACCTAATGTGATAAATCCTAAATCTGAATAGTGGCGACCAGAGCCATGAGCGTATCCATCCTTGGCAATCACTTGTCGCGCCTGCGCTCCACTTTCTTGTGAAATGTAGAGCGGCTGCCATTCACGTAGGCCAGATTGATGTTCGAGGAGATCGCCGATTGTTACACCTTTGCGTTTGTAGCTAGCCCACTCAGGGAGATATCTCTCGACCTGATCGGTAACTGCAATCGTCTTACTCTCAACGAGTTTCATAAGAATTGATGTTGTTGACAGGATTTTTGTGACAGAGCCAAGATCGCATGCTGTCTTCTCATTAACCGGCTGATCTAGATTACGTAAACCTTCACGTTCGATAGACCTGACACCATCAATGCTTGAGGCGAAGATCTTTCCTGGCGTCATAGCGCTAGCCAACCATCTCTATAGCCAATAGCGCCATCTCTATGCCACCACGCAGCATCAAGGTCATGGGTCAACTCTGGCGCGATAGCTGCAGCAAGTAACGCTGCAGCATGTACTCCCCCGGCACCTTCCATCATGCTTCCAATCGAGACCTTTAAACCTTCATCGCCAGCGCGCTGGGCAATCTCAAGTGCGGGTGTGATGCCACCACTTTTAAGAAGTTTAACATTGACCCAGGTGCAGGCCTTTACCTTAAGCAACTTCTCAAGATCGTCCATTGTAAAGAGTGACTCATCGGCCATGATTGGTGCTGCATTCAACTTTTGTAATTGTGAAAGTGCATCTACCTCGTGCCTACCTACCGGTTGTTCAAGGTATTCAATCTCGATTCCTAACGTTGCGAGGCCTTGAAGGAAAGCTGCACTGTATTCAAAGTCCCATGCCTGATTTGGATCAACACGCAGAGAGGCTCGCCCTTGCACCAGGTTATTGATCACCTTCATCACTTCAAGATTCTTCTCTAAAGGTTCGCTCCTTAACTTAACTTTAAGCGATGAAAATCCTTGAGACAGTCGCTGAGAAACAATCTCCTCTAGAGCATCAGGTTCTGCAACTGAAACAGTTACATCGGTGCGAATCTTATTGGTATTTACCGAAAGCGATGCAGCCAGTGTCGCGCCGGATATATGGGCGAAGTAACTTCGTAGGGCAACATCTGCTGCTGCCTTGCTACTTGGCGCAGCACCAACCTCTGCAAGTTGCATAAGCCCTTGATCAAGTGCGGTTACATTTCGCAAGGCTGGTGTGATGACGTGTGCTAAATCTTTTTCGATCTCCTCAAGTGAATCCCCCACAATTGCAGGCGTCGCAACGGCCTCACCAGCTCCAAAGTTTCCAGATTGATCCCTAATGGTAAATGTGATGACTGGATACTGCTCAACTCTGCGAAGGGCGGTGATAAATGGCTCGCGCAAAGTGACTTCGTGGCGACCCAATGTAAAGTCGAGAGAACTCATAGACTTACCGCCATGGAGTTTAGGGATGCAACAGTTGATGATCTACCTGTCATCGCCGCAATCTTCTTACGTTGTTGGACTATCTCGTATGTATCTGTGCTCTCTGAGAGTGCCCGTGAATCCTTTACTCCTGAAAGTGCCGAGCAGTTATGGCGCACAAGTATTGAGACCCCGGGAAATAAGCAGACACTTCTCTTGCTCGACAATGAGAAGGTAGTGGGAGTCTTTCGAATTGGTAGCGATAAAGATGATGTCTCGCGCGGCCATCTCTTTTCGCTATATGTAGATCCAGAATCTGCTGGCCGTGGCTTTGGTAAGAAAGGGCTACAAGAGGCGATGGATCGCATTGCAGGGCGCGGATTTACCCAAATGACCTTGTGGGTCTTTGCAGATAATGAGATCGCAAATTCTCTATATCTCAAAAATGGATTTACTCCGACTGGAAAATCTCGAACGACACCTGAATGGGCGGCGCTGGAGATAGAGCTCATTGCTAACCTAAACGTTTAGGCGATAACGAGTTTGGTTGGCGCAGTTGCAAGCGGTACTGGAAGTTGTAGCGGGCCACTTCCAGGAGTAAATGATCCAAGAATTGTCGCTTTGCCAGCACCGGTACATGATGGAATTGAACCTGGCTGACCGTGGGCTGAGAGATAACCCATAATCGCAAATGCCAGCGCCTCTTTCTGGCGAGGATCTACTCCGAGTGAACTCATTGTCAATACTTCACACGGTGCAAGACGAGCGGCAAGTGCTGCCATCATCACAGGGTTGGCGCTGCCGCCACCTGCAACAAAGAGTTGTGAGACTTTGTATTTTTCAACATCGAGTGCAACTGTCTCAACTGTGAGTTCGAGCAGAGTCGCCATTACATCTTCAATCTTCCACGTTGAAATATCACCAAAGTGATCGGTGATATATGGAAGGTGGAAGAGCTCTTTGCCAGTCGACTTTGGTGCAGATAGTGCGTAGTAAGGCTCTGCAAGGAGTTTCTTTAGAATCTCTTGGTTGACTGTTCCAGCCGCTGCAATCTTTCCACCTTCATCGTAATGAGATGCACCCTTGGTGTATGCAGAGATTGCGGCATCGAGCAGGCCATTTGCCGGTCCAATGTCATAAGCAATTGGTGTCAACCCATTGCCCGTTACGGTTACATTTGAAATTCCACCGAGATTAAGCGCGGCAACCGGTTCATTGTGTGCTCCAAGTAAGAGTTGATCCAAGATGCTCACAAGTGGGGCACCATGTCCGCCGACAACAACATCGCGTGAGCGAATATTTGAAAGCACTGTGACTCCAGTTGCCTCTGCAATCCATGTCGGTTCACCAATTTGTAGCGTTCCGCGGGCTTTATGGTCGCTATCGATCCAGTGATAGACAGTCTGACCGTGCGAGACGATCAGGTCTGCGGTTACGTTAAGCCGCTTTGAAAGATCAACTGCTGCGCGAGCAAATTCTTGGCCAACGTAAGTATCTAGAATGCAGACAGTCTCAAGGTCGGTCATCTGAGGTGGCATCGCCTTTGCGATCAGGTCGTGTACATGATCTTGGTACTCATAACTTTCAAAACCAATGAGCTCAGCGCTCATTACTCCATCACTTACTGAGATTTCATAGCAGCCGGCATCAATTCCATCAAAGGATGTGCCAGAGATCATTCCTATAACTTTCATCTACTTGACCTCCTGGCATGCGATCTGATGGTTGGGCTCAATCTCGCGCAACGTTTGGGCATTGGTTGAGCATGAGGGAACTGCTATTGGGCAACGTAGATGGAAGGCACACCCTGTTGGCATCGATGCAGGATCTGGAACTTCTCCCTTAAGCGGTGCTTCGTAGGCGTTATTTCCTACCTCTGTGTGATCTGGCATCGCCGCAATCAGAGCCTTTGTATATGGGTGTTGTGGATTCTCCAAGACTGAGTCCCATGGACCAGATTCAACGATCTTTCCTAAATACATCACAGCGATCTGATCTGAGATGTGGCGAATCATCGATAGATCGTGGCTGATAAAGATGTAGGTAAGTCCCAAACGTTCACGAAGATCGATGAGAAGGTTCATCACTTCTGCACGTACAGATACATCAAGTGCCGATACCGGTTCATCGAGAACAAGGAGATCTGGTTGCGATGCAAGTGCGCGTGCGATGCTCACACGTTGACGCTGTCCGCCTGAGAGTTGATGTGGGTAGCGGTGAGCAAGTTCTGGGCTAATTCCGACCTCTGTCAGTAACTCTGCGATCCTTGCCTGTACTGCATCTTTTTCTACAAGGTGATGGACTGTAAGAACTTCAGCAATCGAGTCGCCAATCTTCTGGCGCGGGTTAAGAGATGAATATGGATCTTGAAATACCAGTTGGATATTTGAGTGCTTGCTCGAGAGCATATTTCGAGCCTTATCAAAGATTGGCTCACCATTCCACGTGACAGTCCCTGATGATGGTTGCTCAAGACCGACAATCATTCGAGCAAGAGTTGATTTTCCGCAACCGCTCTCACCGACAATACCTAAGGTCTTCTTTGCCGGAAGATCGATCGTCACTCCATTGAGTGCATTTACTTGGGCGCGGGTGACTCTGATCTTGTAGCGCTTTGTGACATCTGTAATTGAAAGAGTCATGAATTATCTCCCATCAGATGAAAACATGCCGCATCTGTATGTGTATTCGTGGCAAGAACAGGAAGTGATGATCTGCACTGTTGATCGGCCTTGCTACAACGCGGACTAAAGGCGCAGCTCTCTCCGACAGTCCATGGCTTAGGTGGAATTCCAGGAATTGAGAGAAGACGTGTGCGGTTCTTATCTGATGCCTTAGGAAGAGATGCCAAAAGCCCTGCTGTGTAAGGGTGTTGTGGGTTGGTGAAGACTTCCTTCACGATTCCGACCTCAACGATACGTCCGGCATACATAACAATGACGCGATCGACAAGGTTTGCAACGACTCCGAGATCGTGGGTAATCCAGAGCATCGACATGTTGCGCTTTCGTCGTTCTTGCATGACAAGAGCGAGGATCTGCTGCTGGATAGTTACATCGAGTGCGGTGGTTGGCTCATCGGCGATCAACAATTGTGGCGAAAGGATCAAAGCCATTGCAATCATCACGCGCTGGCGCATTCCACCAGAGAATTCATGAGGGTAGCTCTCATAGGCACGCTTTGGGTCAGGAATTCCAACCTCTGAAAATGCAGTTAAGACGCGCTCCATTGCATGGCTGGCATCTCCACCATGAGATTGGATAACTTCAATCAGCTGTGCGCCAAGTTTCATGACTGGGTTAAGGGCGGTCATCGGATCCTGGTAGATCATTGCAATCTCGTTACCGCGAATCGAGCGTAAAGACTCTCTATCTGCAGTCAGAAGATCTTTGCCATCATAAGTAATTGAACCTGATGTGGCATGAACTCCGCGAGGTAGCAGACCTAAAAGGGAGAGTGCTGTCAGAGTCTTTCCAGATCCTGACTCTCCGACAACTCCAACTGCTTCACCTGGGGCGATGCTAAATGAGACATCGTTGACCAGCGTGCGGTTATCGTCAGTGGTACTGACGGTCAGATTTGAAATTTCGATTAGTGGGCTCGACATTATGAACTCCTTCTTGCAGGGTCCAAAGAATCACGAAGACCATCACCGACGAGGTTGAGACCAACAACAGCGATAGTGATAAAGAGCGATGGGAATGCAAGTGTCCACCATGCAAAGGCTGCAAGTGATTGTGCCTCTGAAACCATAAGACCGAGTGAGGCATCAGGCGGCTGTGTTCCAAGGCCAAGGAAGCTCAAGCCCGATTCGGTGAGGATTGCCCATGACATAGAGAGTGCAATCTGAATAACAATCGGTGGAAGAACATTAGGCAAGATGTGGCTAAAGAGAACCTTAGGGGTTGAAAAACCAAGGATTCGTACCGCTTTCACATAATCCATCTCTTTAACGCTCAAGACCGGACCACGGGCGACACGGATAAAGATTGGTGTGTAGACAACTGCGATCGCAATCGAGGTATCGATCCAAGAATTACCAAGGCTATTGACGATTGCAAGAGCCAAGAGAATTGCTGGGAAGGCGAAGATGACATCGCTGAAGCGAACGACAAATCCATCGAGAACTTTGCCAAAGTAGCCGCCCACGATACCCATCAGAACACCGACAAGAGTTGCGATGGAGACGGCAACGATTGAGACCAACATGGATCTACGCATTCCATCCATACAGCGAGACAAGATGTCGCGACCGAATTGATCAGTACCAAACCAATATTGGGATGAAGGACCTTGTAGCGCATTGATTGGATCTTGAATTAATGGATCGTGAGGCGTAATTCCCAGTGCTGATAGAAGCGAGATTGCCACCATGATGAGTACCAAGATTCCACCAACAACTCCGCTGGTGCTCTTGAGGTAGTACGAAAACCAAGTTTTCTCTCTCATTTAATTCTCGGATCTATACGTCGATAAATCATGTCTGTAATTACATTGATAAGAACAAACATAATTGCAAAGATCATGACGCTACTTTGTACGGTGGCATATTCACGCTTATTGATTGCATCGAGGATTTGCCTCCCCATACCTGGCATAGCAAAGATCTTCTCCACAATTACCGCTCCACCAAGAAGGTAGCCAAATTGAATACCTGTCATGGTCACGATCGGAATAAGTGAGTTACGGAGTACATGCTTGTACTGAACAATCTTATGTTTGACTCCTTTTCCGTAAGCTGTACGGATAAAGTCCTTATCGACTGTCTCAAGGAGGGCAGAACGCGTCGTACGCATGACAGGCGCCGCTACAGCAATTCCTAGAACTAAGCCCGGAAACATCATCTGCTGGAAGTTCATCCATGGGTCTTCCCACGGAGACATGTATTCAAAACCATTTGGAAAGTAGCCAAATTTATTGGCCATGATGGTGACGATTGTTGTACTTAAAACAAAGCCTGGCACTGCCAAAGCGAGTAGTCCGAAGAATTGGCCGGCAAAGTCGCGGGTGCTGCCCGGCTTGCTCGCGCTAAACATGCCAACGCTAATTCCGATTATGACTCCAGAGATCGTTCCAAAGAGCGCTAGCTGAATGGTGACAGGGAGGGCAGATTTAGTCAGTTCAAGAACAGAGACTCCATTGGAGTAGGCAAAACCGAAATCTCCAGAGAGGAATGAGCCCATCCACGAGAAGTACTGTCCGACAAGTGATTTGTCGATGCCGTAGTAGACCTTAAGCGCAGCAATCTGCTCTTCGTTCAGCGCTCCTGTCTCAATACCGAGTGAACCGGTAATTGAATCGCCAGGGATAACGCGAAGGACGATGAAGACGAAAATTGAGATGCCAAAGAGTGTTGTGAGCACACTCGCTAGGCGAGTGAAGAAGACTGTCGAACGCAGTCTGGATTTCACGAAAAAGTTCTCCTTAATTCTTTATGAAAGGGTAATGCGGTGCGCCATCCCTCGATTCGGCGCACCGCATACCTTTATCAATTTATCCCAGTGACGCAGAGCGCAATGGAAGCAATGAACCTGTAGCTAGAGCCGTAAAGTTCTTAAGGTTCTTAGCTGTAATGCGGTACTCGTATGGTGTTGCAAGCCATACCCATACTGCATTGTCTTCAAGTTCCTTCGAGATAGCTGTGTAAGCCTCTGTGCGGATTGAAGTCTTTGAGCTTGACTTACCTTTAAGGAAGTTTGCATCAAGAGTTGCTGATGAATACGTAGCAACCTTGTTCAAGTTTCCTGTCGAGGTGAAGTAGCGGGTGTACATCGTGTCTGGATCGATACGACCACCGTTATTTGCAAGAGTTGCAACGAAATCTGCTGCAAGCCAACGTGGAACATATGTTGCCTGGTCAGTGATATCTAGCTCCATTGTGATACCTGCCTTAGCAAGCTGAGCCTTGATGTTCTGTGCCATTGCAACTGATGTTGCCCAACCTGTGCTGGTGACAAGTGCCTTAAAGGTCACATCTGTCTTACCAGATGCAGCCAAATATGCCTTTGCCTTAGCAAGATCTGCCTTAGGGCAAGGACGAGCTGTTGTGCTTGAACGGTATGCAGGGCTTGTGATTGGGCCTGAGATAGCACCCTGTCCGAGCATCGCTGTGTTGATAACTTCTTGGCGATCAATCGCACACTGAACTGCAAGGCGCACGTTCTTATCGTTAAATGGTGCAACCTTGTTGTTGAGCTGAAGTGCGTAGTAACCAAGAGCTGGTGTCTTAAATAGCTTGAGATTACGTGAGTTGACCTGCTTTGCGATCAATGGATCTGTGACGATTCCGAATTGAATTGTTCCAGCGTTCATCGCTGAAAGAATTGAGGCTTCGGTTGGGATAACACGGATTGTGATATCAGAGATCTTTGGCTCACCCATCCAGTAAGTTGAATTTGCTGAGAGCTTTACAGATTGTGTTGGCTCCCATGATTCAAACTTGAATGGACCGGTTCCATTTGGCTTATTTGTTCCGCCAACTTTTCCGGCTGCAATATCTGCAGATGAGAGCATCGCCATGTTGACACCATCAAGTGCTGCAAGGATTGGAACGTTTGGCACTGACAATGTAAGTGTGAGGTAACGCCCAGCTGCTGAAATTGATGTGATCGTTGCAATGTTTGCACGAGCAGCTGCGCCAGTCTTGGTATCAAGAATGCGCTCGAGTGATGCCTTTGCATCTACTGCATCGAATGTTGAACCATCATGGAATTTGACACCTTCACGAAGTGTGAGGCGAAGTGTCTTTCCATCTGCACTGAACTGCCATGCTGTTGCAAGACCTGTCTTGAGCTTATTTGCAGGACCTACTTCAACCAAGCTTGAGTAGACAAGTCCAAGTGCGCGAACAGTTCCAAAGTTGGTTGCTGTATGCGGATCTAACTTATCGATATCAAGGACGCTGCCGATTACGAGGGAGGTTGATGCCGCCTTCGCAGGTTGTGCAGCTAATGTTCCAACAGCAAGTGATGCCGCCAGAGCTGCGATTGCAAGTTTCTTTCTCTTCACCGATTCTCCCTTCATAACCGAAGCCGCCTTGGCTCCGTATGAAAATTTCTTTCATCTACTACTTGATTACGTGAAAATCATGCTACCTAGAGCGGTAATGGTCAAGCATAAAGAGGTAACGATTACATCTCTAAAGGGTGAGTTTTTTTACTCGTGCAGGGCTTGGCGAATCCGATCAGAGGAGCTTTCAAGTCGACTTTTGGCAGTGGCTGAATCGATATTGAGCAAGATCATCAATATTGCGATCTTTACCTTAAAGCCTGATTCTTCGAGGGCGACCTCGGCTTGAGCGCGAGGTGCGCCGGTCGCGCTCTCAATAATGCGGATCGCGCGATCTCTCAACTTTCCATTGGTGACCTGCAGATCAACCATGAGATTTCCAAAGGTCTTTCCTAATCTGACCATTGTGATCGTTGAGATCATATTCAAGACAAGCTTCTGTGACGTTCCAGATTTCAGTCGAGTAGATCCAGCCAATACTTCCGGACCTGAATCGATCTCAATTGGGAAATCGACATGTGAAGAAAGTTCTGATTGTGGATTGCTCGTCAAACTAATTGTTGCAGCACCAACAGATCGAGCGTAATCAACTGCGCCGATCACATAAGGAGTGCGCCCACTTGCAGCAATTCCAACAACTGCATCATTGGCTCGCAAATTAATTGACTTCAGATCTGCAACACCGAGTTCAGGGCTATCTTCCGCGCCTTCAACTGCATGCTTGAGCGCTTTCTCGCCACCAGCAATTAACGCAATCACTTGATCATCTGAAATTGAAAATGTTGGACCGCATTCAGCAGCATCTAAAACACCGAGCCGTCCTGATGTTCCAGCGCCGATATAGACCAAGCGTCCACCTTGCATCAAGCGATCGACGATCGCATCAATTGCGCGTTCGATAGATGGAAGCTGGAGTGCGATTGCGCGAGGCACATCGCCATCACTCTCATTCATCGCCTTGAGCAGTTCACCGATGCTCATGATGTCGAGGAGGTGGAACTTCTCATCGACCTGTTCGGTACGAAGTTTTCCGAGTTCTGCCTTTGGCTCTGCACTCATGACGCCATGATAGAACTAGTTCTACCCAAAAAGATATAACCTCGAAGGTTAATACTTAAGCGGTAGGTGCTTCTGCGAGATCTTCTGGTGAATCAGGCATTGCAGCCTTAGGTGCACCAGTAAATGTAAATGCTGCATCCGGACCATCGCTATCAACATCGACAACGATGATTTCGCCAGCCTTAAGTTCGTTGAAGAGAATGCGCTCGGAGAGTGCATCTTCGATCTCGCGTTGGATAACACGACGCAATGGACGTGCACCAAGAAGTGGATCATAACCACGGGCTGCCAAGAGATCCTTCGCACCCTGTGTAAGTTCGATACCCATATCTTTCGCCTTGAGGCGCTCATCAAGATTTGTAACCATGAGATCAACGATAGAGATGATCTGCTCTTTGGTGAGCTGGTGGAAGACGATGACATCATCGATACGGTTGAGGAACTCTGGGCGGAAGTGTGACTTTAGTTCATCATTTACCTTGCCCTTCATGCGCTCATAGTTGGTGAGATCATCATCGGAGTTTGCAAAGCCAAGGCCCTGTCCCTTTGAGATATCGCGTGTACCAAGGTTTGTGGTCATGATGATCACAGTGTTCTTAAAGTCAACGGTACGACCTTGTGAATCTGTCAGACGTCCATCTTCAAGAACTTGAAGAAGTGAGTTGAAGATATCTGGGTGCGCCTTTTCGATTTCATCGAAGAGAACTACAGAGAATGGGCGACGACGTACCTTCTCGGTCAACTGTCCACCTTCGTCATAACCGACATATCCTGGAGGTGCACCAAAGAGGCGTGAGGCCGTGTGGCGCTCTGAATATTCAGACATATCAAGCTGAATCAACGCGCTCTCATCACCAAAGAGGAATGAGGCGAGTGTGCGTGAAAGTTCTG
>JACCDW010118637.1_pt1 | contig 22457 bp, 22 predicted proteins | sample 7449781 | NCBI WGS metagenome assembly JACCDW01 (sample SAMN15323449, study PRJNA562643) | freshwater metagenome | isolation source: river surface water | place: USA:Blue River Watershed | collected 2017-08-18
AAAAAAAAGCTTGCAAAAATCCAAATAGAATTTAATATCCATTTCAAGGTTGGAATGACTCCAATCTGAAACAACAAAAAACCCAAATAGAAAAACCAAATATATGTCACATGGAATCGAAAAAACTGATCTGATGCTCTCCACCGAAGGTTACAGCTGGCATCGTCTTGACCGCCTTGTTGAGAAAATTGATGAGGAAACTGCAAAGCCCTTGTTCTTCAACATCATCGAGTCTCCTCTGATGGTCAACATTGATGGACAAATGGTTGCGATGGAAGGTTACAAGTCTCTTGTCGCTGACCATCGTGCAGTGCGTCCAGACCTTGCGCCAGAGGATCAACTTGTGCCACTCCACATTCCAAAGGATGGTTACAAGGTCATCAAGAATCAAGACATCTTCCACGCCGCACAAGAGGCTATCAAGGAGGTTGATGGAAAGATTACATCCATCATGTCCTTGGAATCTGGAAAGAAATTCGCACTCTCTGTCAACCTTGGGGATGATGTTCTCAAGGTCAACAAAGATGAAATCCATGCTCATCTGAACTTTGTGTCGAGCCATGATGGTTCCTTGAACTTGAAAGCATACGATAGCACAATCCGAATTGTCTGCATGAATACCTTGCGCTGGTCTTTGGAAGCCGCTGGTGAAGTGGGCTTTACCATTCGCCATACAAAGAATGCAGAGATAGCATTGCAAAACCTGCCAGAGTTGGTGAATAACATTCTCAAAGGACGCACTAACTTCAAGGAGGTCATGGAATATCTGGAATCTTGCAAGGTCGATTCAAATGAAGCACTTGCAATGGCCGCTGGATACTTCATGGTGGAATCGGGAGCAGAGAAACTTTCCACCCGTTCACTCAACGCCGCCACAGAGATTGTGAACCTCTATGCCAATGGCCGAGGAAACAAAGGACAATCCCTCTATGACCTTGCCAATGGCGCAACAGAATACTGGACTTCTGGACAAGGAGTTGGAATGAAAGCAGATATGGCTACCAAGGCATACAAGAGTGAGTATGGCATGGCGGCGGATCACAAGACACGCTTTGTGGAACTCCTTGCAAATGAAGATGAACGCAATCGCGCCAAGGAGATTGGACGCGAAGCAGTGATGGAAGCCCTTGCAAACTAAAGGGTAGCAGAGAATGTATCAGAGCGGGGTAGAGTTGAAAGACTCTACCCCCTTTTCTTTTGCGTTTGAAGGGGTGTAGGAATCGTCAGCATATCATTTGGCTATGATGGTATTGCCTGAATGTTTGAAGAGGTTCTGGATACCTTCTGGATTAAAAGGATGAGGTATTAAAAATAGATTTGTTTTTTTGATAAGCTTCCCGCTCAAATGATGTTCGCCTTTATCTGGCACATGAACCTTGGCATGGTTCCTGCTATATGGGGAATGCTCATGCTGGCATGGGGAATGCTATATGTGGGGAGGTGTATGTTGGCACGATTATTGCTGTGGGGAAAATGCTATTGGTGCAACTTTTCTCTTGACAGGAAGCACCAAAATTTAGTATAATAGGGAGGGGTTTTTTTTTCGTGGGGGGGGTGTGTGCAAAAAAATTCTTTTCAAAAATTTTTAATATTTTTGGCTATTGGTTTTTTATATATTATAAATGGGGTGGTGGTCTTTTTCAAATTCCCCATATTTCATAAAATTTTTTTTTTCAAAATTTTTAGGAATTTCCCATATAGAGTTTCTCGATAAATAATAACAAATGGTTTCCTTTAAAAAATTTCTTACAGAGATGGGACAAGAGTATGGTTCCGCTGGTACTTCCATACATCAAGTCGCGGCTACATTTAAAAGCCCATATTTTGATACCCCTTCTGGTTCTATTAATGTTGATCTTGGGGGAGGGAAATATGATTTGGCAACTGAATATCTTAAAGAAAGGGATATTATTAATTTAGTAATAGATCCTTATAACAGAAGTCCAGAATTTAATGATGCAAATGAGAAGATAGCCAGAAAGAATAAAGTCTCATCTGTAACGGTTAACAATGTTTTGAATGTTATAAAGGAACCAGAAGAAAGAGAAAATGTAATAAGAAAAGCGAAATCATTTTTAACTGATGGTGGGAAAGCTTATTTTTTGATACATTATAAATCTGGTAAGGAAGCAGGAGAAACAAAAAAGGGAGATTGGCAAAACCATATGCATCCAAAACAATATGTATCAGAGATAAAGAAATATTTCGATGATGTTGTTGTTAAGGGAAATTTAATTATTGCATTATAATAAACTCAGGGAGTTAGAATCTTAGATCCTTTAGATAAATTTTCACTAGCCCATAGGGGTTGTAGGTTGGTATAGTGAAAGCACTTCTTCTGTTGTTCAGGGTCTGTTAGATCAAATGATGCACAGGGAATTATATGATCTATGTGCCATCCATTGTACCCATGATTCTCCCAAGACATTCCTTCTTTGAATTGTTTTTCTAGGTGTTCTCTTGCTTCTTCTATTGTGCAACCAATAAGAGTCATTGAATCAAAGGTCTTTTTTCCTCTATTTGTTTTTAATGAGGAGTTTATTCTATTTCTTAATCTAATTCTTAATTTAAATTCATTATCTATTAACAATCTTTTTTTGATATATTTATTGTTTTTTTCTTTTATTTTTTCTTTATTTTCGTCTCTGTATTTCTTTATTTTTTCTTTATTTTCTTCGGTGTATTTCTTACTTTTTTCTTTTATTTTTTCTTTATTCTCGTCTCTGTATTTCTTGCCTTTTTCTTTTATTTTTTCTTTATTCTCTTCATAATACTTCTTACGTGCTTCTTTTATTCTTTCTTTATTTTCATCTTTGTATTTTCTATTTTTTTCTTTTATTTGTACGTTATTTTCTTCGTAGTATTTTTTCTTTGATTCTTTTATTGTTTCTTTATTTTCTACTCTATATTTCTTTATTTTTTCTTTATTTTCGTCTCTGTATTTCTTGTTATTACATCTGATAGAACAATATATTTTGTTATAAATTTTCTTCTCAAAACTATTACCACAAACCGCACATAATGGTTTCTTAACCTCTTCCATCTTATCGAAAAAATCCAATTGCTTCATTTACTCAAACTCTATTATCGATCATTTTATTTAAAAGTCAAATGGTTGATAAAAAAAATTCCCGTGGTAACGTGTTTCAATTTGGAGCTACAAGGTTTTTTTTATAAATAATTTTTGTGATAACGTTTAAGCAATTTGTATTGGAATCCATGGAGTCTGATTTCTCTTTTCCTCTCAATGTTTACCATGGTACTGATCTATCATCTGCTAAAGATATAAAGGAAAATGGTTTGAATTTAAGTAAATGTGATAGGGGTTATTTCGGTAAAGCCTTCTATGTTACTACCGATGAGGATTTAGCAAGAAGCAATTATGCTGATTTCTCTGGAGACGATGAAGGTGGAGTTGTATTGGAATTTGAAATGAACCCCATTAATAATTTTTTGGACCTTAGAAAGTCTGATGATTGGGACATTTATATTAATTTAAAACACAAAGGAAGACCAATTAAAGACTATATGGGCTTTGATGAATTTCCTCTTATTATGGATTCTCTTGGAATCGATGCACTCTATGATAGATCAAATGATGCATTCGCAGTTTATAACATAAATATATTAAAGCTTAAACATGAAGAAGAATAATATGACATTGCGCGAAGCCTATATGAATATAGGTAGACAAGTTTTGGAACAAAGTGAAAATGAATTTATTGCGGAAGTAGATGCGGATGTCTACATAGAGGGACAAAGAGTGGAAGGTGAACCCATATTGGACGTTGTTGGTAAGAAATTGAGAGTCATCTACAACATTGAAATCGAATACCGTTCCTATGGTATTAAGGAAATAAATGCATACAATTTTAGAATATTACCGTTTCAACTGGAAAACTTAAACTTAGAGGAGCCAGAAATCGTTTTATCCCAAAGAGAAATGTTGAATGCAAGCAACATACAAGTTGATCGTAAAAATAATGAATCAAGATATGGTTCCTTCTACCCCACATCAATAGATCTTATTGTAGACAAAGAGGGTAACGTTCTTACAGATAAAAGTACAATTTATTTCTAAATATAGAAATATGCAATTCGACAAATACATAGAAAGCATTTTAAAGGAAGCTTGTTGGAAGAACTATAAGCAAGAGGGTATGAAGAAGAAGGGTAAGAAAATGGTTCCCAATTGTGTACCCAAAAAGAAAAAGAAGAAGTAATCAAGTATAAATGCTTGAAAAGACATTAACTATCATTTTTCTTATAATCTCTTTCTGAATCATTATCTTCTTTGCTAGATCCATATTCTTCGGAGTTTCAATATAGCAATATGGTATCTTTGTTTCCTTTATAATATTTTTTATAAAGTATTCATTTGTCTTTTTGGTCTTTGAAATATATTCGTTGTTTACAATTTCTTTTCTAAGTTCTTTAGAACAATCGACATTTATTTTTTTCGATTTTACATTCTCATTAAGAATAACTATGAATTGGGGCTTTTCCTTTAGTATTAATTTCAACAACCTGATTTCTTTTCTTCTTATAAACTTTTCATCATCATCTCTTTCATTGGGAATACCAACTACAAATATATTCTCCATTTCATCGAAGAACTGTGCCGCATACTTTCCAGATATTTCATCATTCTCCATTCCTGTTACAATGATTATGGACTTGTTGTTTTTTGGAGATATCATTCCACTTATTATTTATAAAAAAAATCCCTTGGTTTTACCCAAGGGATTTGGAGTTCGGGGTAGTATTATTTCTCGGAAGAGACGAACTTATATAGTTCTTCCGCCCTTGCAATGATGTCGGATGTCTTTGGTGTCAGTGCATCAATTTTAGATGCATCCGCAAGCATTCCTCTATCATCACGAATGGTATCCAACTTGTGATGATACTTATCGTATTCATCGCTGTGCGCCATCTGAAGAACTTCCAAACGGATTTCGTATGCGTTTTTCATGTGTGTATGTGTATCCTTTCTGTTGAAAGTGTGTGTAGTTATATGTATGCTTATTCTTTAAAAAAATCAAATAGTTTCTATTGATTTTTTTAAATGTTCTGCTATTTTTGTTTCGTGTACATAAACAAATATGACAGCAGTGGAGAATGTTCCAAAAACGGAAACAATGCGGAAAACTCATTTGTTAAAATACTTAAAGAGAAAAATTGTTTTGAAAGAGAGGCTACAAAACAAGAACAATTCGATCACATAGATTACTTTGCGAAAAAGAATGGAGCAAGGATTTCTTTTGATGTGAAGGCAAGAAAAAAGAAGTCAAGAAGTGACTCTAATGTGGATGACAATTTGGTTTGGGTGGAATTTAAAAATGTATCTGGAAAGAACGGATGGCTTTACGGAAAAGCAAGGTGCATTGCATTTGAAAGAGAAAATGATTTTGTTCTTGTTGAAAGATCCTCATTGTTAAATTTTTGCGAAAGAAAAGTGGAAAAAAGGAAGGCTATTTTTTCAAAAGATGCTTTATATAAACAATACACAAGGGATGGGAGAAAGGATCTTTTATCTATTGTTAGAATGGAAGATATTATGAAAGAAATAGAATTCTTTATCTGGAAAAAATAATATTATTTTGATAAATAATATTATTATATGGTTACGTTTAAAAAATATGTGGAATTGGTTAAAGAAGCATTTGATTCTGAAATGGGAACTTCTCGTCCAATAGATTCTCAGAAATTAATCGATTACATTAATAGAGTTGTTGAAAAAAAGAGGACTGGTGAAATAGATCCAAAAACAAAGAAAATGGACTATCTCCACATGCCACACATTCACCCAAAAATTGCTCAGAAAGTTTTAATATCTACTCCAGAAGGTGAAACTGTTGATCTAGAACAATTTAAAAATATTTTAACAAAACGTCCAAGTGAACTTCTTAGAAAAAACGAAAAGATGCAGAAAAGTGAAACAGGCGATACCGTATTCTATAACACAACTCTTCCCGCCCTTAAAGGACTGGTCGTTGATGAAGATACTGGTGAATTTAAGATTGTCGATACTTGCCCATCCGCTGGAGCATGTCAGCTTGTTTGTTACGCTAAACATGGATCTTATGTGATGTATCCCGATGTTTCCATGTTCCAACACAAAACTCTCAATTATCTTTTCAATGATCCAGAAGGATTCAAAGATCAAATAGAAGCTGAAATTAAGTTAGCTTCTGTGAAAAACAGAGGAAAAAAGGTTCAGATTCGTTGGAATGATTCTGGCGATCTTCTATCTCCTAAGTTTTTCAAAATGGTAATGGGTATTGCCACAAGCACTCCATTCGCGGATCACTACATATATACTAAAGAAGTCTCTCAAGCGAAAAATTATCCCCTTCCAGATAACGTTATATTCAACTTTTCTTACGGTGCAAAAAAACAACAAGAGCAATTAATTGATCCCAAAAAAGACAAGGTTTCTTTCATCGTTAATATTGAAGACTCTTCCAAGGAACCCTTACTCTACAACATAACAAAGTTCAAGTACATGGAAAGAGATAAGGAGAGTAAGAAGTGGATATATAATAATGCTGATGCTGTCAAAGCAATTATAGCTCAAAGATACGATGTTGATCCAGAAACTATTTTAACTATCGATGAGTTAAAAAGTACTCCAAAAGGAGAAGTCGGTCAGTATAATGTTATCGTCATGCCTGGTGAGTCAGATTTATCGGCAAGCCGTAGAGATGTTAGAGGGACATATCTAATAATTCACTAAAACAAATTTAATTGCGATATTCAGCTATTGATTGAGAAATAGGAGCCAATTGCTTTTCCTATAACCCAACCAATGCAATATGTTAGAAAATATTCCATAGTGTTTTATTAGACTTCCAAGTATCCTGCAAGGTTGGATGATGTGATCATGAGTCTCGATAATTCTTCTTTATTGAAGGAAAGATCATTGATAACGCCATCCATACAAAGAAACCCTACGAAATTTCCCTCGATGTCTTTAATTGAAAGGCAAACAAAACTGGACACTCCCCTGTTTTCCCAAAAGTTTTGCATTGCAAGAGACATTGGATCGTCGGTTTTCTTAACATTGTTCGTGTAATAATATCCATTTTCGGAAAGCTTTTTAAAGAAAATGGAAAATATTGATGTCGGAATGTTTTGAGTATTAACTGCTTCTGGAGCTATGCCATGACTAACAACTTCATATGTTGTAGAGAATCTTTGAAAACTTTTACCCGAATATGTCTTTCCTCCATTGTGAAACTCTGCGAGCCACACACGATCACACATGTATTTTTCCATCAATGCTTTTAATTTTGTCGTTACGAGTTCATCTTTCTTTATGGCTTCGTTTTGATTAAGCGTGTGTTTCTTCTTTTCTGTCTTTTTTCTCATTAAATACTGCATTAATTGTAATGTGAGTGGAGATATAAGTCCAGTGATTAGCGCAACGATTATTAGTGTCAAGTGTTCTGCATTAAAATACATATCTAGTATATGTTATTATTTATGGTTTTTTATAGCAGTTTCAAAGGGCTTTTTTTAGAAAGACTTTAATTTTTTTAGATAAATATTATTATGAAGATGGTGAAAAACACAGACCCAAAGGATCTGGATAATAAAAGGCTTCGCTATATCTTCAGAAAAGTTGTGGAAAGAATTAATCAAAAACCAAATGGGTTTTTTCAATTCCGTAAAATGAGAGGCACTAGAGGTCTTTGGTATTATGGTGATTTAATAGAAATAGACCACAGAAAAGAAATTGTACCCACAATAATACATGAGGTATTACATGATCTCTACGAGGAAAAAAATGAGAAATGGATACATCAAGTGGAATCCAAAATATCTCAGATACTCAAACCATATGATATATTCACATTATTGATGGGAATATTCTCGAAAATGAAATTGAGAAAGAGAAAAAAAAAGTAATTACATTACTTTAGAAATCTTATCAAAGAAATCTATAATTTGCTCTTTTAGATAGTCTTCAACATTCTTTCTAGGAAGTTTTGAAATTTTATCTTGGAATCTATCATAAGATTCTTCAAAGGTTCCATCTTCTGCGATAACGTATTCTTTTGATTCAAGAATACCGTTAACAAATGCTTTTGGGCAAGATGGATCAGCGACACAATCGATAGCTACAAGTCTGAAGTCACTTACTCTACTTGTACCATTATATTGCTCATTGAGTTTACCCAATGCTCTAGTAGACATGCCAATCTTGACACCATCATCGATTAATGCTTGAACAATTAATCCACATGGAGTTGATAAAAGTTTGGACTTACCAATATAAACATTTCCTTCGTTTCTTAATTCTGTAACTAAGTGACAGGCTCTTTCGAGAGAAACGTCTGGAGTCGATGGGTGATTCAATTCCCCCATGGCTCTCTTTGTATCAATCATTTCACTTTTATAACGTCTAGCCTCTCTGTGCATTTCCTCCCTGTCATAGATTCTTTTATTTTTGTTAACCTCTTCGCACATCATGTATGGCCCTGTAACGTAGTAAGATGGTTTGGATTTGTTGTTTGTTTCCTCTTTGATATACTCAAATTGGTCTTCTGTTGCGTATTGGTCAACTAATAGTTTAAATGACATAAAATTATTTATACTTATTTATTTTCGTATTTGAAAATTCCAAGTTCTTTTTCTGTTAAAATTGTGAACTCATATCCCATTTTTTCACACCATTTTTTTGCAGCAGTCCATTTTGCTTGATTTTTTATATAATTTAAACTTTCGTATATTATAGTTTTTTTTCTTTTTTTCCCTTTATCCATTGTATTTGGATCTATTGTTTGTCTATGTGGTTTTATTTCAACTAAAAACTTTTTTAAAACTCCATTAACATTCATTTTAATAGCAACATCTGGAAAATAACAAGATGTCTTTTCTGTTACTGGGTTTAAATATGGTATAGCTATTCCCTCTGAAGACCATTCAATTACATCATTATTACTATCGCACCAACGAAACAATTTTAATTCCCAAGAAGAAAGAAATCTAGGATAATCGTTTCCTCTATATTTTTTGGAATTTATTGGTTTATAAATACCTTGTTTAAATTTCTTGTTTATTGTTGTCAGTTTCATTTAAAAATAGCCTCTGGTGTTCAAATAAAACTGAAAAAAAAACTTTAGTCAACCTTAATATCTATATTATAGATTTCTGGTTGTTTTACTGGAACAGTCACTTGCAAAAGACCGTCCAAGTATGTTGAACTGATTTTTTTAGGATCAGTGTTTTCATTCAAGACAAAGGATAGACTTCCTTTACGTCTGCTTATTCCTTTGCGGACATAAGCCGTATTTTTTTCTTCCTCTGCTTCGTCTTTTAATATATTGATAGTTAAATGTCCATCACGGACTTTAACATCAATATTATTTTTACCAACGCCAGCCAATGCAACTTCAACAATGTATTTTTCCGCTTCACCGTTTTTATTTGCTATTGTCTTTACGTTGTAGGGGTACACTGCATTTGGAATATCAAATGCCTTGTCAAAATCCCCAAGCACATTTTTGAACCAATTGTCATGGAACAGAGCGGGTAATTGGTTCAATAACCGATCTGTAGCCGAAAAGTGGCCAACTGTATATTTTGGTTTGTATGTTGTTATTTCTGTTGTCATATATTTCTCCTTTTTAAGCAAGTTATATATGTTTATTTCCAGTCTTTTTTGAAGCACCAGAGCTAAAAATATTTATCATTAAGAATTACTTTTCAACAATTCCAATAATTCTTTAGCTGCTTGATCTACAGAAATCATAGGATGTAATCCTTTAGCATCATATGATATTTCTTTTTCTGGAGCATGGTGATTTAATATATCTTTCATTTGCCCAAATATAGCATTTAGACCAGCTTGTGGTTCATAGTTCCCTTCTATGAAGAATCTCCCATCCATATTATCCCATGAAGAATAAAGGAGGTTCCGAATCTCCAAATCCAGCAGATGCACCACTGAATAATTTTTCTTCCAAAGCGTCTTTTTCTTTCAATCCTTGGCTTAACAAGTCATTATAATTTATAACACCTCCACCAAATAATTGAACATTTGTAATTTTACCTCTAACATTGCCAATTGCTATTTTCGTCAAAGCTGTGGCATATTGAAAAACCCAAGGTTCTTTTATTATATCAGACAGAGGTCTTTCAACATAACATGAAATAGCGCCATAAAATCTTGAAGACGAAGAACCCATTTTTGGTTGTGGTGTAATTCTTAGATATTGTGTTCTTTCGTCAAATTGAATATCTCTACGGAGAGCTAAAACTTTTTCTCTAGTTTCGAGCCAATTCTTCAAAACATACCAAGATATTAAATCGAATCCATAGTTTCCCATAGAATATGAAAAATATGTTTGTTGCGCCATGGTTTGTTCTATTGTAAATAAAGTATTAACACCTGTGGTAGATCCTTCTTCAAAATCTGTTACGGCAATTACTTTGCGATATCTATCTATTAGGTAATCGTAAGAATTAATAAGATTCAATGTTTCTTTGCCCATGCTATCTGGATTAGCTACTCTAAAAATCCAAGGAGCATTTGGATCACCTATTACCATTTTTCCAATACTATATGCTTTGCTTATATCTTTATTAACATCATTTACTTCAAGCTTTGCGTTGAAATCTTTACTTAAAGAAAATAAAACATCCAATCTTATGCCTTTATCTTTCTCATAAAGATCAGAATCAAATACAAGATATTCTCTCGTATATCCAGCATATTTAGTAAACATTTCTGCGGCCATTGAAATAAATTCATTTAATTGGTCTTCATGCACTTCCAAATTAATCATTGGCGCACCTAATGTTCTACAAATTCTTTGCGACACTCGTTCATAGCTATCCATGATGCTATTGAGATTGCTACTATAAAAAGAGGATACTGGTAAAGAAGTTGTGCATTCCATTGGCATAATATTTTAAATATTTATTATAAGAATTTCCACTTGTCCAATAAGTAGTCTCTTATTCTATCTATTAATGCAATGCTTTTATATCCTCTGTATAAAATCATTTCATGTAATTTAAATGTTGAAAAACCTGTCAATGGGTTTAAACCACCTATCATTGTAAAATAGTCAGAAGGGATTCCGTACCCAAATGAAGTAGATAGAGGTATTAAACTTGTGACAGGCCCATCATTTATGAAGACTTCTTGAGTTTTATATATTCTACTGTATCTTGTCGAAACACACAACGGCGTGTTTTTATTGATGCCACCATATTCATACTTGTAATAACTTCCACTTGTACCAATTCCAATCGAATATTCATAAGGTATTTTAAATATACCATAATTACCATTCGCCCATATCCATTCTTCTTCTTTAGAAGAATTTGAAGGAGTAAATACTGTAAAACTCAGGAAATCTATGTGTCCAGATAACACTAAATTTCTATGATGAGTGGATTTTCCATTATAAATAAATGATTGTTTTGGCGTCAAATCGTAATAACAATCCATGCTAGGAGAACTATTGAATATAATATCTTGTGCGGATAATTTTGAAGATAGAGAAGTTACATAATTATAACTTCCAATATTTTGATATTTTACTGTTGAAAAATCCATGGCATCTAACCAAAAAGCTAATCCAGCAGATAGTTGATACGTTAATAATGGAATTCCTTGACCAAATTCAACAAATATGGATTGTGTTCTTACAGCATCATATGAAGGTGTGTTGAATATTACATGTCCTGTCTCATGGTTAGCATAACCATTTATATCCATTATGAAATCTTTAATTTCGACATCATTTATTATTAAACTAGATATATATCCATATGATTTCGTAGTTATTTTTATAGATTCATAAGTGTTACATTTATTGAGCAATAAAGTATTGCTTTTTATTGTTGGATTTGTTGCTGTTAAATTTGGATTAAAAACATCTATTCTATCTTGAGAACCCAATGATCCATAGGGTTCATCCGCACTCATTGCTGAAAGTGTTGTGAATGCGAAAACAAAATCTCTATTATAGTCTTCACCATCAATTTTCACAGTGCTGCTTGTACTGTACGGATCCTTTCCATTTATACTCAATCCCCCTAAAGGTGTCGAATATATCGCATCATCGTCTCCTAATGATATGGGACTTGTTTCTATGTCGTTTTCATACAATATTATACCGTCTCCAGCATAATATAAATTTCTATCGGGAGGATTAGCATCATATAGAAAAGATTTCCCGTGCAGATATTGTCCATCATATAAAAAATTAAATTTTCTAATATGAACACCAGTCACACTATACGAATAAGTGTTATTAGATAATTTAAATTTGTTAGAATCAAATGTTACATTTAACCCATTGTCACATGACGCATCTGTTATTAAAAGTAAATTGTAAACTCCACCTTTTTTGCCACCAAAAAAGTCAGAAAAATTTGAATTTTCTGATGCATTATATATTGCAACTTGATTCGAGCTTAAATCCCACACAATATTACTTGTATTGTTTGTCTTTATATGATTTGCTGAAAATGTTTTTTGTTTAGTATTCTCTTGAACTTGATTTTTATATAAATTGTAACCATTTAATGAGTTATTCCAAATATCAATATTTTGTTTATATGTTTCATTCAAAGAAACCCAGTTGCTTGAAAAGGAATTGCAAATCGTGTAGAATGATTTGTTAAATTGCCAATTCGCAGAATATGAATTTACAGTTGTATATGTATTGGGATATAATCCCCAATACATATAATTTGAACTTACAGTTATAAATGTGCTCCACCAATTGAAACTGTTCGATAATCCATTTAATTCATCAGTTCCGTTTATATCATTATAGAATAAACCTTGAAATGGAAATCTTAAAGACGCGATTTGATCTGTTGCAGAATCTGGAAATCCATAGAATGGAACCGTGTGATGGTTGCTTCTATGAAAATTACTATGGAATACGAAGGTTGCCATTTATTTCTCTTAAATTTGAGTGGAATAAAAATCACCCAACATTAAAGTTCCGTTTGATAAAAAGTTTATTGTGGTTACAGCTGATAGTGTTTTAACCATGTCCGATGTTATGTTTGTCCCAATTGGGAATTTGTAACTATTTTCAAAATTAACCGACCATCCACCACTGTTTTCTTGAATTATGTATAATGTGTATATGCCTCCTTTTTTTTGAGTATTTGTAGTTGGGTTTAACAAGGTCACATTTCTATCTAACTTTAAAAAAGCAACTTGAGCTATATCTAAATCCCAATTCACAGTGTCATTAGAATTTATTGTTAAATCGTATCCTTTAAATGTTTTTGATTTTGTATTTTCTTGTACTCTGTTTGTATAAAGTAAATTGCCATCTCCCCAATTTGCACTGTTTGCATTTACTTCGGTGTAGACGGATTGAAAATTTGCAGATAATGGTTTTATTGAAAGATATGCACTATATCCAGAGTTCCAATCAGCACTAAATGTATTAACAGTTGTATATGTTGTTTTTATACTATCCCAATTAGTAGACAATGCACTTACGGTTGTATATGTACTATACCACTCATAAGAGTTAGTTAATATATTATAAGATCTTTCTTGATCTGTTAAATTATTATAGAATATGCCATTAAAAGGTTCTGATTTGCTGGCAATCGGATCCACACCTTGATCTTGCGTTAATGTGCTAGATAAAGTATGATGCGATGATCTATGAAATTTGTTGTGGGTTCTAAAAATTCCAGCCATATATTTTAATTATTTATTAAAACAATAAAGGCTTGGGCAATTAACGTCTGGAAAAACGTAAATTATGTATCAAACAACAATCCTAAGTTCACCAGATGATGTTTTATATACATCATCTGTTAATAATCCTCCAGCTAAGGCCGCTATATTGTCCGAATATGTGGGCAAACCTTGGAATCTAATTGTCCCGTTTAAATGTAATTTCTTTTTTGGGTCATTTGTACCTATTCCAACATTTCCAGTTGATGTGATTCTCATTTTTTCACTTGTAGATGAACTTGTAGCTCTAGTTGAGAAGACTAAGCTGGCAGCATAATCACCATTAACCGCGTTTTCTTTAATTCCTTTTATACCTGCCCATTCAGCATAATTTCCAGCAATGTTATATATTCCACCAAAATCCACTCCACCACCAATATCAGATGCCATTGAAGATGTGTCGAACAAACCTAAAATTGCTCTGTTTGAACCGTTTATTGTCGGTGAACCATTAATAGTTAAAGTTCTTGTTGGATTTTCTAATCCAATTCCAACTTTTCCACCATCTTTTACGATTAAAGCTGTGTTGGAATCATCTAAAAATGTAGCTATGTCGTTTGTCCCTGTCTGTTTAACGAACAATGCTGGACCGCTTCCAGTGTTTGTTATAGAGACAGCACTAGTCACATACATTTTTGTATCAATTTGTGTTGTGGTTCCTAGTGCGCTTAAATTTCCAGAAATTGTAACATCGCCAGAAACATTTAAATTTCCAAATGTAGATATTCCCCAACTATCTATCCAAACTCTCTGTGTATTATTTGTTATTACTTGTAAAGGATGGTTCGTTGAACTTCCAATTATAACTTTATTTGGACTGTTTACAGTATCGACAATAATTCTACCGTCTATGCTGTAGTCAACCGCACTTCTATTTCTAACAACAAGACCAGTATATGATGTTAAATTTCCACTATACCCAACTATGTTTCCACCAACTACATGTAATTTTTCGGTTGGATTATTTGTACCAATTCCAACATTCGTCCCGTTATCATATACTATACTGTTTACTAAAGTATTTTTATTGTTTCCATATTTAGATAAAAAATTTAAAGATAAATTGGCACCAGATAGATAAAGTGTATCACTATAATACAATTCTGAAAAATTTTCGTTTATTTTTTTTCTTACTATAAATCCCTTTTCACCATCTTCTATAAATTGTTTTCCCATATAATATATTATTTATTAAATTTAAAGTTTCAATAATCAAACCATGGTTCACAATCTCTCCAGTGCTTGTTATCATTATATGTGCCATCATATAATATATAATTTCTTTCAATATAATCTTGATTGTTTATGTTTTTTAATAATTCCTCTTCTAAAATGTATGCCTCATGTAATAATCTATTGACAACAGATGATTGAAAATTTTCATTTAAACCTATCGCAGCTTCTTCACTATAATCAATTATGCCATAACAAGTTAATACATCTTTGTTATATTTTTTTTCAACTTCTATTAAGTTTCCAAAATTGTCTTCTTTTTTCACAAAAACATATGCTATGTTATTTTTTAGTGTTTCTATATTTTTTATAAGTTTTTTAATATTTTTTTCATATATCCAACTTTGGTTGAATTCCATCCTATCAATTAAAATATCTTCTTTTGAGTATATATTAAAATTTCTATCCCAAAAATTTGTTATTAAATTATACTCATCATTGTATATTAAAATTTGATTGGAATTTGAAGTTGAATTGTAAACATTAATATAAATTAAATCTGATGAAAGATTTTTATTTACCGTACTGAACCATTTGAAATATGAATTGTCTCCAAAATTTTGAACCCTTTTTGTTCCTATAGATTTCAATAACTTAGTATCCCATTTTTTAATAAATTGTCTATTCGTCAAAACATATATAATATTGTCCTCATATCCACTAAAACCAATATCAACTAAGAATTCATTCGCTGATAAAGAGCTGGATAAAGATACAAAACTGTTCAGACTCAATTTATAATTATCAGGATTTAAATCAAAAACATAATAACCATCCTTTACAACACCATATATTTCTTTTTTATTTTTAAATTTTAAAGATTGAAACGAAGATATACTACCATATAAACTAATGAACGTTTTATTGGATAAATTATCAAAGTTGGAATTGAAAAGTTTAAATATCTTGTTACCGTAATCTTCCACTAAAATTAAATTTTCATATGTTGTTATGTTTTTAGGTTGATCAAATTTAACCGTTTCATATCTACTTCCCTTCCCGCCAAGAATATCGACCAAAAATAATTTATTGTTAAAAGGAGATGTTGTGCTTTTAAATATATTGTCATTTATAAAAAAAGTTTTCAAATCATATTTGAAAACACTATCTAACTGTTCATCTGATACACAAAGATACTCATTATTTAATATTGATATGGAACTTATTTTTTTAAAAGTCAATTCTCCAGATATCGGGTCAACTGTTGTTATTTTATTTGGACACGCTTGACAAAAATCCATATTTTCACCATGTCTAACAACATATATGGAAGATATGCAGTTCACAAACATGTAATACATGTTGTTATTTTTAATTATTACCGCATTTTTAGCAAAATCTAAATCATAATGTCCCCCAAAAGAAAAATTTTTTGAACTATTTAAATTATTATATATTCCTAAATTTGTTCCAGTTACTCCTATATATCCATTTAAATATGTTGGTACATTATAACTAGGAATAGAACATCTGCTATATAGATACATAAAATTGTCATATAAGTGTGATAATTTTATGTTTATTGTTTTATAATAAGCTAATTCATTTGGCTGAATTAAAATTTGGTTTATTGAATATGGTAATACGTCAATCACATCTATGCTCTTATCATAGTCATAAATGTATTCCTCTTTGTTAAATTCTAATTCAATGTCGATCATAATTAAAAATCACTTAAAACGTTTGAGACATTGTAATCGCTTTCCAATACAATGTTTGATGAAATTGTATCTGTCCATTCAAATTTATTTAATTCAACATAAGCTGGTAAATATTCGTGTATTCTATTTCTGATTTCATCTTCAATTTGTTTTTTTATTTTTTCGGATTTTATTCCACAATTTAAAAATTTTAAATTAAATAAACTTGATTTATGCATTGGAACATTGAAATTAAAAGTTTTCTCAACTCTATCTATGAAGCTTCTACTTCCAGATGGCATGTTGTATCTGATATCATTTGGCGGATAAATTAAATTATAAAAATATAATGCTTCGAATTTGTTTAAAGCTTTGTTTATTATATGAATATTTTTTATTTTTAAACCACTATACGTGAAATCTTTAATGTCTTTCATATATTTGAAAGATGGAGTTCCATTAAAATGACAATTCGAACCATAATATATTCTACCGTTGAAAGTATCTGATAAAGTATATTTTCTACTTTTAAATAAAATACTTTCATACAAGACTCCATCTAAATAAAGATCAGCCACTCCTTTATAGGTGTCTATACTAAAAACAAAATGTCGTAATCCTGTAGATAAATGCATTGACTTAATTACAAAATTAATTTCAGTATAATCTTCATCATTTACTATGTTTGTGAGTTTTACCGCAAAAACATAATTATTTTCACCATGTTCTTTTTTTAAATAACCTCTATTAAAATTATAACCAGTTAAATCTAAATTAGATTGTATCCTAGAATAATTGGCATTTAATTTTATAATATTTTGATTATAATTTTCATCTATTTGCAATATATATGGTTGACCTGTAATATAATTTTCACAAAATATTTGTTTATATTTTCTTAAATTACCATATTCAAATTTTTCACAAAAACTAAACGATCTAGCACTTAAAGAATATGTACTCAATAAAGGTAGATTTATCGTGTTTTTTAAAATATTATTTTCATATTCATATAGTCTACTATTAGATGTTATAATGTTCATATTATCATATGAATCCATATTATAACAAAGTATTTGTCCATTAGTTTCAATATATGTGGAAAGTGTACTTAATGCGATTGAGTATGAAAATAACTTATTCGTATTATCCATTGCATATATTGTACCGTTTCTTAGTATTGGTTGTATTCCATACACTCTATATACGTCATTTTTATCATCTGATATTATAAATGAAGATGTTGTGTAAGTTGTTGTTATTGTTTTTTTAATATTTTTCGCACTAACAATATTGCTAAATAAATCTATAGCTGCTACTCCAGATGATGTATGAACATAACAATAATTTTTATTATTTGTTATTGAAAAAATTTTATCACTTGCTTTTAATGAAAGAGTATTGACAATAGTATTGTTAGAATCAACAACAGTTCCTTTCAAATCTGTTTCTATTAATTTGAAATCTTTTGTTATTATATGAATATTATCGAAACCACTTCTTCTAGATATACCAACTATCGAACACAATGTCATGTTTGAAGTTGTTATTTCATCTATTTCAACATAATCATTGTTTAATATTTGCAATGTTGTATCATTTTTTTTCAATATGGAAAATGGTGTATTTAAGGTATAATTGTAAAACCCAAAACCTTTATTAACATAATTTCCAAATATCATATTTCCAGTTGGCTCAGACCAATCTTCTTTTTCAGCAAAAAAAGAAAATGTTGCAACATTATGTTCGAATTTTTTTTCCGAATCTATATAACCATAACTTTTCCCATCAAAATGATAAGTGCTATCTGCTGGATTTAAGTCTTTAAATTTTGTGTTTTGGTATTCATCTAATTCTTCGTATAATATATTAGATGAAAGAGATTCTGTTATAATATTTAAATAATCGTTTTTTCCAAGATGCATGTAAGCGTAATAGCATCCTTTTTCAAATGTCAAACTACTTTTTACATCTGAAATATCTTCTTTTAAATTTAAACAATCAAATCCATCAATATATATGGTTTCTTTTGAAGTCGCCGACAATGCTTTAAATGCAGTTGTTTTTGATGGTTTATAGTACCTATCCATCCAAATTGGCCTTACATTCGAATCATTTCCAGCTGAAAGCCAAGTGCATAGCCATTGTCCAGTTTGCTCTTCCTGAGGATTTGAATAAGGTGTTGTATCTCTATAATCTTTTAACTTTTTCCAAATTTTATCACTATTAAGTGGAGAATTTCCACATACTGCACCACTTTCTATCAATTTGCTAGAATTTATATTAAGTTTTTCATATGGATATATGTCATGTGGAACATGAAAATATGTCGTCTTTCCACTTTTAAAGGTAAAAGGTGTTGAATAAATTGTATATCCTAAATTTATTTTATCATAACCAAATTCTCTATACCCTCCAGTAAATATACTTTCGTATTCTTTAAAATTTGTTTCGTTTTCATTTAAGACAAAAACATTACCTCTACCTTGTTCATTCTCTTGATTTAACTGATTTTTTAAAGTTATTAAATTTAAAGGCAAGGTTGCTGATGAAATTGAATTTATTGTCGTAGTTAATAAAAAGTTATTTTTAACATCAAAATAACTTTTCGATGTTTGTATGTTTAAATTATTTTTATTGAATCCTTTATCATAGGAAACCCAATTATTTTGTATGGAAATAGTGTTTAAATTGGATAATAACTTGATATAGAAAAAATTTTCTTTTTCTATTTTAGATTTTTTTGTTAACATTAATTTGGAATTGATGTTTTTAAACATAAAGTTTCCAACATTACTTTTAACATATAGTATTATTTTATTTCTATCTTTTAAGTTATAATTGAAAATTGTTTTGTAGTTTTCAATATTGTTTGCAGTTAGAGGAACGCTTTTTACAGAGCTTAATGAAATAGAGTATGCTAATACATATTTTAAATTGTTTTCGTTGTGAAAAATTTTACACTTATCATTATCTAAAAAATCTATTTCAAATATATTTTTTTCTGTATAATTATTATAATCTGTTGATAATGAAATACAATCTGTTTCAAATTTCCAATATCTAGTATTTTCATCTACCAAATTACTAGAAGAACTGTAAAAATTACACATTTTATTTTTAATTTCGTTATTTTCTTCTAAAGATAAAAAATTACTCAATTTTTCGTTTTTCGATATTAAGTTTAAAGTATAATTGTTTATTTTCAAATCCTTTAAGTTTTTTAATGCTGGTAATATTGTATAATTCATATTTCCATCAACACCAATATTAATTTTTTCAAATTTAATATCATCATCGTGTGGGTTAAAAATATCCACAGTGTCATAACTTTTATCTGAAATAAAACGAGTAAGCATCTTTAATTATTTAAGTCTGTGATTATGCTTATGATAATTCCATTTCCAGCAGAATATGGAGATGTACCAAATAATGTGAGGCTACTATCGCCTGCAAACATATCACCATCATAAAATGCTGTATTATTGGTTACAATACTTATACCATCATATTCGGCATAAAATATAACAGGTGTAGGTGGTAATACTGAATTTGAACGTGACTTTGGTACAGAAATTATACCTTCAATTATAGAATCTATTGTTGAACCAATAGGTACAGGTTTTATAAGATTCGGAAGTTCTACGTCATTTTCTAATGTATTTGCGGATAATATGAAGGGTAATTTTGTATATATGTCGCTTATATATGTTTCATTTTTTAAAGTATTGTTAACAAAGACAAATACATTAGAATTATTTTTATAGTATGGTAAAGATTCTAATATTCTATTATTTTTATACGATTCATAAATACCACATTGAACTGATGTTATTGGAATTGTTAAATTTAAAGCCGTCCCATCAACATATTCTATTATAAAATTTGGATTATAAAATGTATAAAATTTTTCACTAGGGTAATATTCTGTTTTTATGTCGCTCAAAACTGGATATATTAAAACACCATTTTCATCAATATAGCTTGAAAATATTTGTTCTTTTTCCCCATTATCTGGATAAAAAGTTAATTTTAATATTTTGGATTTCGTTTCATCAAATTCTGAAAAATCAAAAACTACTTCTGATTCACAAAATACATATGAGCCTTTTATTTTTTGTTTAATGTTGCTTAAATCATTGTATGATATTTTAAAATTCCCACCATATGCAGTTGACGAATAATTATCACCCCCCCATCCAGATAATACCCAATTTTCATCTAAACTATAACTATGTGATTTTGAAAATTCATTACCAACAATATATAACAATTTACCATCATTTCTAAAATATAAATCTTTAACATATAAATCTTTAGAATTTACTGAAAAATATGCTGAACTGTATGAACATGTTGTTATATCCCAAGGAGTGGATAAATTATATTCAATAATTCTTCCGCTTGATCCAACAACAAATGTTTTAGTGCCATCAGTTTTAAATGATAGTCCTTCTGGAAATTCTTCTTGATTTGAAACTGAAAAATATTTTGTAGCATATGCCGCTGTAGATATGTCCCATGCTGTTCCTAAATTATATTGTGTAATTTTTGAATCTATTGTGCCAACAACATACATTATTAGACCATCTGATTTGAAATATATTCCTCTAGGTTGAGTTTGTTGAGAGGCTACTGAAAAACTCTTTGAGCTATAAGATGCACTGGAAACATTCCAAGAGTTAGTTAAGGTATATTGATATATGCTATCTGAATTAACGCCAAGCAAATACATACTTGAGCCATTATCTCTGAAAAATAAACCAGTTGGTACATTTTCTTGAGAATTTATTGAAAAAAAATTATTAGTTGGAAATCTTGAACTTTTTATATTCCAAGCATCATCTAATATATATTCATAAACTCTATCAGAGATTGTACCCAATATATACATTTTTTTACCATCGGATTTAAAAAAAATACTTTGAGGAGATAATTCTTGATTTAATACTGAATAATTTCCAACATAAGAAATAGCATTCACACCTCCAGTAGCACTTAAAGGATAGTAAAAAGACAAAGGATTGGCAAAAGGGTCCAAAATATAGCCAGCATCTAGCACATCATATGTTTCTAAGGAATTAAATGGGTATAAATTTGTACCTGTAACTTTTATGCTATGGGTTGTCATGTCTAATTATTTAATTAATGGTTATAAGCATTATGATGGATAAAATTGTAAAAATCCCCCGTCAAATATTGTTATATTATTTCTATGGGTATAATAGGAGTCATCTTGTAACAGTTGTTGCCAATTTACAGTATTTTCAACAGATGTTCCCCAAGCCATTTCAATTAAAGTGGATTGATTGAAACCTTCAATGTCTCCAATTTTCGGAATTGGCCATACAAATGCAACCAATGTCCATATATTTGTTAAGTTGTCTCTTCTGATTATCCAATGTTTGTTAAATGATGAATATGCGAAGGTATAATCTTTTCCATTGTTCGTTATTATATTAGCAAAACTATTTTTAAAGAATTTCGGTAATGGTGCATAATCCCCAATAAATGGAATTCTGGCCGATTTTTCTATATCGTTTCCAATATCAGTGTTCGATACTGATTCGCCTATGTTATATGTTATGTTATTAATTATACTCAAAGATGTTACATTTATAGAACTTTGCGGTGTTAATGTTGGTGTTGGAGTTGTTGTTTGTGTTGGAGTGTATGTGGGTGTTATTGAAGGTGTTATTGAAGGTGTTGGAGTGTATGTGGGTGTTTGTGTTGGAGTTCTTGTAATTGTAGGTGTTTGTGTAGGTGTTACTGTTGGAGTGCTTGTAGGTGTCTGTGTAGGTGTTACTGTTGGAGTGTTTGTAGGTGTTACTGTTGGAGTGCTTGTAGGTGTC
>JACCDW010693796.1_pt1 | contig 22457 bp, 18 predicted proteins | sample 7449781 | NCBI WGS metagenome assembly JACCDW01 (sample SAMN15323449, study PRJNA562643) | freshwater metagenome | isolation source: river surface water | place: USA:Blue River Watershed | collected 2017-08-18
AAAACCAGACATAACGATTTTCATACCAGATAATTTTCCTTCTATCTTCTTTTTAACAGTTGAATCTACTGATATATATTTATGTATCTCATTATAAAATTCAATAAAATGTTTAAAATTTTGTGCAAATAATGTACTTGTTTTTTCTTCCCATCCATCTATTATACGTAACATATTTATAAACTGTTGTTCATTATATTTAGTATATTCTGTCATTATATTAGGATAATGTTCTAACACATCTTTTGCTCTTTCTTCTCCCATACCACGACCTAATTTATTAGAAGCTTTCATTAATATAGCTAATGGAATATTTGTAGTAGATTTTTTAATAGAACTTATTATATTTTCAGCAGATTTTTGTTTAAATCCTTCTATTTCTTTAATATCATCAATTGTTAATGTTAAAAAATCTAAAATTGTAGTGTATCCAGCATTATATATTTTTTCAATAACTTTTTCACCTAAACCCATAGTTCCTATTGTGCTGAAAAAATAATAAATATTTTTTATTTTAGTATCATCATTTTCATAATTAGTATTCATTAAATGCACTCCACTTTCATTCCATTCTCCTTCTGGTAAATCTACTTTTGCACTTTTAATAACTTTTTCAATTTTAGGTATAACATCATTACTACGAATAACTTCTACTTCTGCACCAATACCAATTTTATTATCAACAATAAATTTGGCATTATTACCTGTAACTCTTTTAATAGTAACTCCACCAACATCTACTGGTTCTATAATAATTGTTGGCATTAAAATATTATCTTTAGTATTATTCCATTCAATATTAATTACTTTAGATAATGCTTTTTGATCTTCTAAAACATCTTTAAACGCAAATGCATATTCAGGATTTCCATCTTTATTAATTGGATGATAATCATTATTAGTGATAATTATACCATCTATAATATATTTAGATTTAGTTCGACGTTTTAATAAATATTTTGATAATTTTTTAAAACTTAAAACATTAGTAACTTTATGATGAACAGTTTTAAATCCCAATTCTTTTATAATTTTCAATTGGTCTAGTGTATTATAATTTGGATCAATTATTTGATATAAAACTAAATAAGTATCATGAGCTAATTCTGGATTTATGTTTTTACTATTAACTAATCCAGCTACTGCATTGCGTGCATTCTTCATAGAACTAGCCCAATTCTTATCAAATTTAATTTTATTAATAATTAATTCACCGCGAAATGCAATAGATTTTAATTTATTTTTTTTCATATAATCATTAATTATAGATTCATCAGGTAATTTAATATATTTTAATAATGGTGAAATATCCATACCAAAAGTGGCTGTTCCACGAGTATATAATTTAGGTTCTTTTTCATATACTAATAATGCAGATACTCCATCTAATTTATCACTTAATACATAAGGAGCACTATATATTTTTTTCCAACTTTCTAATTTATTTGAAGGTGGTTTGATTTTATCCATACTTCCCAAATAATAAGGTAATTTAACTTTATCTTTACTTTTACTAGGCTGAGAACCAATTTGTTTAAGAACTTTACTTTTTGGTGCTTTTAATTGTAAGAAATCCCTTAAGGTATCAAATATATTATCACTTATAACAGGTTCTTCATTATAATATTTATCACTAGCAAATACTAATACTTTTTCTAAATCATCTGTAGATAATTTTTGTATAGTGTCAAAAACATCTTCACTTTTATTTATTAAAGTTATTATATCCATTATATATAAATATAATAACTTTTTTAATTTTAATATCAATTTTTATATTATATCATACTACCAAATGGTAATGAATTATATCCTTCATATAAATAATTTACATTATCTAGATTACCTAAATCATAATCTTTATCATAATTAGTATAAATTGGTTTATATAATCCAGATATTGCGACTTGAGTTATTGGTTTTCCAGTTATTCTATCAACTTCTTCTTTAGTTAATGTATTATTTACTTTTGCTGTCATTTGGTCATATACATTAGCTAATTCTGTTTCATTTAATTCTTTAATATTAAAATCATCTATTGATTTATATATTAATTTATCATTAGAATCTACTGGTAATTGAAAGTTTAATACGGCATTTGAAACATCTTTATATTCATTATCATTTTTATTTTCTAAATTAATTATAGCTTTATTAACAGATGTATCTCTTATAAATTGATTATTTTTAAATGGTTCATCTGGTTTAGCTATATTTATAGGTACAACTGGATCTATTATATTTAAATCATTTTTTCCAATTGGATAATTATCTGTTGGATTACATTTTGCAATAATTCCATTATTCTTTTTTTCACTTAATTTATTAAATGTAAAAAATGGTGAATTTGTTGCAATGTCTGAAACTGGAATAAAATGTTCCATTTTAGTATTCTTCATATTATCTTCATTATTAGAGGTAGGTCTAAGTATAATAATTAAAAGTAAAATTATAAAAATTAATGTTAAAATTATTACAATATTATGCATTATTATAATAATAGAAATAATTATAATAAAATAATCACCAACATTTTAATTTTAAAAGACATGATTTTACTTTAGGCTGTAACATTACTAATTTAATCATAGTTTGAATCATTTCCATAAATTCATCTTGTTTATCATCAGGTATAACATCAAAATGATTTAATATATATACTATAGTTTCTTCTAAAACTTCAGATAATTCATTATAAGATAAATTAAATTTTTTAAGATTATTAGTGCAATAAACTAATAATAACATAATATCAGGTATATCATTTTTATCAATCTTACCATCATCCATAATACTAGTTATTTTAGTTTGCATTATTTTTAAAAAAATAGGATCGTCTATTAACTTTTTAGTAGCCTTATGTAATATTTCGCTCATTATATTATTACATAAAATATTATATTAATAAAAATTGATAAAATTATTATAAACATAAAAAGATATATTAATTAATGGTTAAATTTGGTAATAGTGATGCGTATATTATTAATGATATTGATATTAAACAAAAAATAATTGATTATATTTTTAGTTTAATTGACCCTTCCAAATATAGATATAATATGCTTGAAAATATTCAACAATTAAATGTTCTTAAAAATAATGAACATTATGTTTCTCCTAATTTTAAAGGTTTTAATTATTTTTTAGTTTTTTATAAATTTCCGTCAAATTCTAATTCTAAAGATACTTTTTCTCAATGCATTGCTATTGATAAAAAAAATCTTTCTTATCACAAGAAAACAATTGATCTGAAAAAAATTTTTATGTATAAAGTAAAAGTCATGGCATCACAATCTATTTTTCGTGGAACATTATTTGATGCAAAATTAATTAAAAATATAATGCTGGTAAAAGATTGTTATCATATTATGGGAAATAACATAGCTGATATGGAAATGAATGAAAAAATGATTTACTTAGATACAATTTTAGCAAATCAATTTCAAACAGATGGTTGTGCTAATTTTAAATTAAAAATCAATAAATTATATAGATATAATATGATAAAAGAAATCATTGAAAACATTATTCCAAAATGTGAATTAGAAATTACTGGATTAATCTTTTATCCAAAAAAATCAGGAATTTCTTATATTTATACTGATAAAAAACAAGCAGATAAAATTGAGATTCAAACTAATCAAACAAATCAAACTATTAATAATACTAGTTATAATATGATACATCAAATTAAAGAATTTTTATGTTCTCGAGTATACTCATATGAAAATAATAATAGTGTTCCTAAAAAACTATTATATGTAGAACCAACAGAAATTACAGATGTTTATAATGTATATAATAAATTAGATGATGATGATAAAATAGGAATTGCTCATATTCCTAATATTAAAATTTCATTTTATTGTCGTGAAAATATTAAAGAAAAAGTTAAATGTTTATGTATTTATTATAAACCATTTAATAAATGGATTCCAATTAATATTGTTAATTAATATTAATTAAAAGTTAATTTATTTTAATTAATAATAAAATATGAATTTAACATATCAAAAGTATTTAATTATATTTTTTTTATTTATATTAAATACATCTCTCTCTACTACATTTATTATTTATGAAAATAAATGGTATATTTATATATTTATATTAGCATTATCATCAGGTTTTTATACCATTAATAGTATTTTATTACTATTTAATAAATGTTTTAATAAAGATAATGATTATGATATTAAACGTTCATTTAATCCTAAAAATTATTTATATTTAGTCCCATGTTATAATGAAAGCGAAGAAGAATTAACTCAAACTTTATTATCAATAGTCTATCAAAAAACAATTAATAATGATAAAAGAGCAATCATGATTGTATGTGATGGAATGGTTAAAGGTGTTAATAATATTAAATCAACTGATAAAATATTATTAAATATATTAAATAATAAGAAAAAACCAAAAAAATATGAATATATTACAAGAGAACAAAATGAAAATATATTATTTATTTACGATGGAGTATTTAATGATATAAATTATATATTATTAATAAAAAAACATAATAGTGGAAAACGTGATTCATTAGTTTTAGTAAGACAATTTTGTTATAATTATAATAATGATTATGATAATAATTATATAATTGATAAATTAAAATCAATATATAATAATAAAGATTATTATAATATAGATTATATAATTGGAATAGATGCGGATACTATATTTGATTATAATTGTTCATATGAATTAATAAAAGCAATAGATAATAAAGATAATAATATATATGGATGTGTTGGATATGTTGATATTAATAAAAATATGAATTTCTTTAATCCATTTGTATTATATCAATATGCTGAATATATGTTTGCTCAATGTTTAAAAAGACAGGCTCAATCAAATATAACTCATAAAGTAAATTGTTTATCAGGATGTAATCAAATTATAAAAGTATGTCATGAAACATGTGGAGATGATATATTAAATAAATTTAATTATTGTCCAACTGAACAAGATAATATATTAGTTCATATTAGAAGTATAGCAAGTGAGGATAGAAATCATATATGCTTAATGCATTCAATGTATCCACATACAAAAACAGTTCAATCGTTATCAGCTATAGCTTATACAACAGTTCCAACTAATATTCATATATTTTTATCACAACGTAGAAGATGGTCATTAGGAGCAAATTGTAATGATATATTATTAATATTATTACCAAATATTAATTTATTTGAAAAAATATTATCAACAATAAATGTATTTATATTTATATCATCTCCTTTTATCTTTATAGCTACTATTATGTTTATTAAATCTTTGATAACTAATGCCTCTATGTTAATGTTATATTTATCAATTATAATGATCATACCTTTTACTTATGGATTATTTATACCAATATTTATTAAACAAATGACATTAAGAAATGGATTATTTTTTTATTTGTCATATATATTTTTTTTAATTACTGGTAGCATAGTTAATATGATTATTTATTTTTATTCTATATTTAGTATGGATACAATTAAATGGGGTAAAACTAGGGAAATTAATAATCAAAATAATACTATTAATAATCAATTAACAATAGATAATCAATTAACAATAGATTATTATATCGATGATGATATTTATGATAATAAGACATTAGGAGCTAAAATATCAGAAGTATAGTATTTATAAAAATAATATACTAACAGTTACATTATCATATGAACCTTTAGTTATAGCAAATTCAGCTAATTTTTTAGCAATATTGCCAGTATATTTTTTACTTAATAATATATTGACAAAATTAGCAGCATCACTATTACTAACAACATCCCATAATCCATCACATGCAAATATTATAAATTTATCTTTTTTATTTAATCTATATCTAAATAATTCTGGTTTATGAGTAACATATGGTGTATTATCTAAATCTCCCATGGCACGAGATAATGATAAATCACCAACACGCCAATCAACCCCATCAAATTCTATTTTACCTCCCATCATTTCTATTCTTTTACGTTCAGGCATATGATGAGGTTTATGATCTTTAGATAATTGAATTGTTTTATTCATATGATTACATAATACAGCCCGTGAATCACCCACATTTGCAATCCATATATAATTTGTATTTTTTGAATTTTTATACATTACTCCACATAATGCAGTCGAACCACATCTTTTAACAGCTGTTGGATGATATTTTATTAATTCATTCTGCATTTTATCAAATAATTTACCAAAAAAATTAGATGTTAATGAGCTTTTTTGATCATATATATTTATATTATTTTTTTTCAATATATACTTTGGTAAATTCATTTTCAAAAACTTTGATACTAATTTACCCCCATGACCATCAAATACACCTATAAAATTTATTGGATTTATTGTTTTATCTATATTATTTAAATTAATTACTCCTATATGCTGATCTTCATTAGATTCACGTTTACCTTGCAAACTAAATGATTGAATAATCATATAATATTAATTTATATAAGAAAATTATATAAATTAATTATTTAATAGGTTTAATAAAAATCTATTTTTAACTACATTTAATATTTCCTTCAAGAGGACTAAATTCAAATACCAGATGCAGGGTTCGAACCTGCGCGGACTATGTCCAGTGGGGCTTAAATCCACCGCCTTAACCACTCGGCCAACCTGGCAATAATAAATAATTAATATTATTTATTAAACTAATTTTCCTTCAAGAGGACATTTATTAAGTAAATATTCCGCCCGGGTATCGATCCCGGTCCTCTAGCTTGGAAGGCTAGCGTGCAACCTTTAACACTTACGGAACACGGCATTACGCCAATTGCCTCATATGGGGATCGAACCCATGACCCCTGCATTATAAGTACAGTGCTCTAACCGACTGAGCTAATAAGGCAAACATGCCGCATATGGGGATCGAACCCATGACCCCTGCATTATAAGTACAGTGCTCTAACCAACTGAGCTAAGGCGGCAAGATTAACTGATAGTATAATCAATTAATCAAATTTTTTTCTTCAAGAGAACTTTTTATAAAAGGTCAAAAGACCATTGATACCAGATGCAGGGTTCGAACCTGCGCGGACTATGTCCAGTGGGGCTTAAATCCACCGCCTTAACCACTCGGCCAACCTGGCAATATAATAGAATAAAATTTATTTAAATCTTATCCTCAACTTAATATTATATATTAATATATCTTTATATATTTATTTGATAAAATAATATTTTCTTTAAATTATTAAATTATTAAATGAAATAAAATTATTAAATGAAATGAAATTAAATTATTTTATTATTATTAGTCATCTTCACCACCAGAAGCATCGCTCTCTGATGATACACTAGATAAACTATCTAAATCAGTTTCAGTATCACTCTCTTGTTGAATAGGTTTTGCCTTTTCATCATCAGAGTCATCATCTAATTTAGGTTTAGGTGTTCCTTTAGCAGGAGCAACAATTTTTTTAGTTGGTTTTTTTGCTGGCTCCTTCGCTGGTTCCTTGACCTGTTTTTCAGGTTCCTTGGCTGGTTTTGCTGGTTCCTTTGCTTTAACTGGAGCCTTTTTTTTAGGTTTCTCAACTTTCTCAACTTCTGGTTCGGGTTGAGGCTCAACTTCTGGCTCTGGTTCAGGTTCGGGCTTTGTTTCAGCTTTTTTACCTTTAGTTAATTTAGGTTTTTCAACCTTTGGTTTAACTAATTTTTTATCTTCAGTAGGAGTATCAACAGATGCTTCAATAATATGCTCTGTAGGATTTTTATTCATACATTCCCATAATTGAGCAACAAATTCATCACGCTTCTTTTCAAGTTGGGATTTCTTTTCTTCAATAATAGCTAATTCTTTAACAGTCTCTAACCATCCTTTTTTAATAGTATCAAGAGACATAGATGAATTTACTTGATTATCAGTAGCTTGAGTATCAATAGCTTGTTTTTTATTCGATTTAATAGGCATTTTAATATATAACCATTATGCCTTAATATATATTTAAATCAATTTTTATAAAAAATATAGCATTTGCTATATTTTTTATAATATTTATAAGCGTTGACGTCTATCTAAATAAATATTTACTTAGTAAATATTTATTTAGGACGTCCAACGAAATCAATTTTTATAAGCATTAATATTTATCCTAAATAAATATTGAAAAGATTATTATTAAAACCAAAGATTATTATATATTTAATGGAATATCCTAAAATCAGTTTTGGAACCTATCGTCTAGGAGATAAAACATATACATCTTTAGAACATGCCTTTATTAGTGGCTATCGTTCTATAGATACTGCTAGTTTATATAAAAATGAACATTTTATTGGACAATATTTAAATGAAAATCAAATTAATAGGGATGAATTATGGATTACTTCAAAATTAAATCCAAAGATTTTTATTAATACTAATGATGATATTATAAAAAGTATTAATAAAACATTAGAAGATTTAAATACTAAATATTTAGATTTATATTTAATTCATTGTCCTAAAGAAGAACATATTATTAAATGCTGGAGTATTCTTGAGAGTTATTATAAACAAGGTATTTTTAAAAATATTGGAGTTAGTAATTTTGATATAAATCATATTGAAATTATTAAAAATTTTTCTACAATTCCTATTTATACTAATCAAATTGAATTATCACCATTTATTAAACGTCCTAAATTAATTAATTATATGAATGATAATAATATCATAATATCAGCTCATTCCTCACTTGCAAAAGGAGAAAAATTTAGTGATATTACTATTCAAAATATATCCAAAAAATATAATAAAACACCAGCGCAAATTATGCTTAAATGGGCACTTTTAAATAATTATTATATAATGCCTCGTTCTTCAAATGAACAACATATTAAAGAAAATTTATTATTAGATTTTGATATTAATGATGAAGATATAAATGAATTAAATAATATTAATATAACTCATATTACTCATCCACAATATGTATTTAATCAGAGTCAGTAAATATATCTGAACTTGAACCAGAATCAGTTTCTGAACCAGTATATGATGAATTATCTGTTTCACTTTCTGTATCATCGCCTGATTCACTTGCAGTTTCACTTTCTTTACTATTAGAAGATTCATCATCTGAATAACTATTTGAATTACTATCTGATTCAGTTGATAAACTTTCTGAACTATTATTACTATTAGTACTTTGTTCTGAACTAGAACTATGTTCTGAACTATGTTCTGAACTATGTTCTGAACTATTATTACTATGTTTTGTGCTATAAATTTTATAATCTATATTTTCATTTTCATAACCAAAACATAAATGATATCCTAATTCGGGATATTCATTTTTTAAATAATTTTTATGATTTTTTTCTTTATATTTCATTACTTTATTATATAATTTAGTAATGTCTTTCTTTTCATCTCCTGGAATATATATTTTTCCAGTTTGACTATCTAATATACATTCAAAACCATAAACAACTTCAATGTATTTACTATTAATATTTAAATAATATACATTTGCATCATTTAATTCATCTTTATTTAACATACATTCTGTATTACCTTCATTAAATCCATATATAATAATAGGATGAACCATTAATATTTAATAATAGATATTTTTAAATATTAATAATATCAATTTTTCTAATAAAATACTTTAGTATTTTATTAGAAAGTTAATAAGACCTTATATGATAATCTAAGATTATCATTATCCTGAATGCCATGTTTTTTACAAAGTAAAAAACATTGCGCCCTATCAATTTTTATAAATTATTAATAATTTCAATCACTTGTGATCGAATATTATCAACAGTATTATGACCATCAATAATTATAACTTTAGATTTACTATTCATAATATCATTAGTAATCCAATCTTCATGATAAGTATGACACTTATCTAAATAATCAATATTAATATTTAATTCTTCAACACGATTCCGTTTATTAATACGCTCTAAACATTTATCTGGATTTGTTTTGATATATAATATAATATCTACTTTTGAAATTTCTTCAAATGATGAAAACCAATAATTATATGTTTCCCATTCAATACTAGTTAAAAATCCATCTTCATATAACATTTTTGCAAATACATTTTTATCTGTATCAATTGAACGTTCTGTAATAATTAGTTTTGTTTTATCATCTTTATATTTTTCTAATTTTTCAATTAATTTTTTTAATCTAGTAATATAAGCCAACACTTGAAAACAAAATGCATTTTTTTCTTTATTTTTATAAAAACAATCGAGTGCATTAAAACCATCTTTATCTCTAATATTTAACCATTCACTAACTGGTTCGTCTACAAACTCAATATTACTATCAGATAATGATTTTAAATATTCAATAACTGTAGATTTTCCCGAACCAATATTTCCTTCAATTGAAATAAGCATTAATATATAGTAATATTAATAATAATATTTTTATATATCAATTTTTATATAACCTTAAGTTATTTATATAATAAAATTAATAACTACAATTAATATAGACATAATAAATCCTTTTAATATCATACATGGAATTTCATTATCATTAAAAAAAGGCACAAATCTACATATTAGTTCATTCATTTTAACATGACTCATTATTAAAAATAATAAAGTAAATATTATTACTTTTTTTAGTATTGATAACCAATTACATTTAGATGAATTATTATTAAAAGTTTCATTTTTACTTTTTTTTATGGGTTGTTTGTTATTCATCATAGATGAAGCTTGCATCATTGGTTGTTGCATCATCATTTGTGGCGGCATCATCATTGGTGGTGGCATCATCATTGGTTGTTGCATATTCATTTGTGATTGTTGCATCATCATATTAGGGTCTACACGTGGATCCATTTGATAAGACATTTGATTACTCATATTTTGTTTAAAATTACCATCACTTGGAAAATTCATACTAGTCATATTTCTTTCTGATTGATGATAAGGAGGTATATCAACATTCATATTATAAGATAAACTCATTATTATATGAGTTTAGAAAAATCATATTAATTATATTTTTTATAATATTGATGAAGAATTTTATATTTATTTTTTATTACATATCTTCCTAATTCGTCTTTTTCATCTTTTAACACTTCATCATTTAAAATATAATCATCCATTTTAATAGATAATTCTTTTATTTGATTAAATTCTTCTAAAGTTAATGAACAACGATATTCATCACTAAACATTGAAAATACTATCATTTTATCTACTTTTATATTTTTATCTAATAAATTACCAATTATATTATTATTACCATATTCATCTTCAGTATACCAAATATTTATATTATGTTTTAAAAACGGTAATTCTTTTTTCTTTATATTATATTTTTTTTCACCAAAATACATATCAGCATATATATCTAATGGACCAAATAATAAAAATTCTTTATATTCTTCATCATCTGAATTATATAAAATTATTTGTGTATTAGCTCTATTAAATAATAATTGTTCAATATTATCAGCTGAAATACTTTCATATTCAGTATTATCATTATCTAATGGTATGTATGTTTTAGTTACTATAGCATTTCCTATAATTATATCATTATTTATATTTAATAAAGTAGCAAATTCATTTACTTTATCTTTAGGACCATTTTCTACATAAATATACATTATTTCATAAATATAATTTTTATTTTCATATATAATTTGAACCTTCACATCTGTATTAGGCATGTCTTCTTTTATTTCTAAATGTTTTATTATAAAATCAACATAATTTGATGGTTCTAAAGAAAGATAATTACAAAAAGTATCATTTGTTAATTTTGATAAATATAATGGGTCAGTCCAATCTCTATCTTCAATTTTATTTGGAGTAATTACTAATACATTAAATGGGTCTTTATTTCTTAGTGTTAATTTCTCATTTTCCATTATATATATTTAGACTTATAAATATATATTATGACGAATTGTTAAAATATTCTTTATAAACATTATTTATTTTAATTTTATCTAATATTTTAACTGGTTCTTGAGAGAAAAATTTAATATTATTTCCTTTTTCATGAGGTATAAAATTTGTTTTATCTACTAAATATAAATATCTTTTTTCTTTCATCTTTTCTAATATACCCTCTTTTTTAGGTTTAACCCTTACTATATTATTATCAAATGTTTTTTCTAGTTCATCTTCATTAAAATGAAAACTACTTAATAATGCCATTATCTTATCAGTAAATGCAAATATTTTTTCAGTATTATTATTAGTTTTTATAGGATACATTTTAGATTCACGCTGTGAATTAGATATATTATATGGTTGGGTTGATGCTATCCATAATCCATCCCCTTCTATTTTCTTTTCACTTAATTCTAATATAGTATATAAATTATCTAAAGTCTTTGGTAAATAATTATTCTTTTCATATACACTATCTATTTTTTTTCTATTACTATAAATTAAATCAAAATCTATATTTTCTACTGGATAAGAACCATTTATTATATCATTTCTATATTTATCTAAATTATAAGTTATAATATTTTTAACATCACTCTTCATTACTTTTAAAATAAATTTAGCAATAGGTTTATCACTTGGAATATTTAATCTTTTGTTTATATTTTTAAAATGATGACTAAAACCTATTAATATATTTTTTTTATGTTTATTTATATTATTTAATATATTCTCTTCCATTGAAGTTTCCCAATATATACTCATTTTTTTATCAATATCTTTATATTTATCATTTCTAGTATCTTTAAAATGTTGATATTGTTTGAACATTTGTATCATACTATTATTATTTAATATACTATTCAATAGTTCATCTAAATCTATTATATGATAATTCATATCAGATACTTTTTTTATAGATTGATTTTTTTGTAAATTAGTAATACCTACAATATGACATATTATACTCATTATAATTATATAATATAATTAACTTATTTAAACAAATATATAATATATATATTTAATGGTTGAAATCAGCACTAAAAATGGAAGTTTTCGTGTAAATGTGCCAATTGCAAAGAATGAAGAATATTGTGTTTTTCCTAAATATAGTGAAATTAAAGAATATCAACAGCGTGTTGTTCCAATGATTACTATGAATGAATTGGCTGATGGATGGCATCAAATTGTTCCTCAAGCAAAAAATTATATTAAAACTTTTCAAGATGAAAATCAATTAAAAACGCGTAAAGTTTCTAATATTTATAGATTAAAAGTAAATTTAGCTCAATTACCTCCATATTTATGGCATCGTATGCAGCATTATTATTACAATGGAGATGCTACTAATAATTTTACAGTGAGAAATGGTATGTATTATTATATGGTAGAAGCTACTAATGTTGATGAAGAAATTAGAGAATTAGCCAATATTTTAAAACAAGCTCATGATATTAAACATAAACAAAGAGTATATGAATTATTAAATATACTCAAGGATAATGATATATATGGATGGGTTGTTATAAAGGCGAAAAATATGTATAAAACTCATTGATAATTGATAATTGATAATTAATTATTAATATTATCCTATCCTTTGATTAGGATAAATAATTACATGGTTCTTATATTAATACCCATGTAATTAAACAAAACGTTTGAAGGTTATAATATCATAGGGCTATAGACGCCCACGCAATTAGAATAGTTCAAATCATATATTATGGTCTTTGACCATAATATATGATTAGAAAAATTGAAATATTTAATATATATCTGTTCTATAAAAAGTGAATAAAACGATCCAGTATGTCAGTTTCACCACAGATATATGCTAAAAACCCAGCAAATTTGCCGGGTCCGGAATCGCCACTTTGTGATGCAAATCATGAAGTGCAGCCTAGGACTAGCAATCCTGGGACCCCCCCTTTTTTTCGCAACATGAGCCTCAAAAGTTCTACGTCGACGAATGTTCTTTTTTCCACTGACTTCACGGTTAGTGGCGCTGACCACATGGATGGTGCTAGCCCTAATAAGGCTGGTGCTGCCAATGCGGACAGCAACAAGGGTGTGCTAGTGCCCTCTCCAATTATGGAGGAATATGAAGCACAGGCTACAATGGCCGCAGAGGACGAAATTTTGGCAACAGTCATGGCTATCTCCGCCACTGATGAGCAAATCAAGGACGACAGCGCCTTCGCTCAGGAATTGGTCAAAAAGATGAAGGCCGACCAGAAGGCAAAAAAGGCATATTTTGACGGTATTCGTCAAAAAGCTGAAGCCAATGCGAACCCTCCCCGTCTTTTTCCCTCAAACGAGAAAGGTTCGCCTGTCAGCACCGATAGCCAGGCTCCTTTGCCCAAACCCACCTTACCCGCAGACAAGCGCGAGGAGGCTGAAGCTAAGCGTGAAGCTAAGCGCGAAGCTAAGCGCCGCGAGACATTGATTAAAAAAATTCTTGGCGAACACAAAGAGTCTGCATTGGCTAAGAGTGCTGCCTCTGGTGCAAATAGCTTCAATATTACAAAGGGAGCTACGGCGGAAGAGGCAAAGGCCACAAAGGAGAAGGAGAAGAAGGAGAAAAAGGAGAAGAAGGAGAAGAAGGAGAAGAAGGAGAAGAAGGAAAAAGTGTCCCCTGAGTCCCCTCTTGTCTTGGCTCCCAAGCCCGCAAATCGCCCGCCTCCCTCTTATGAGGAAGCGATGAAGGAGAAGCCGCGCACATATGCAAGCGTGGTTGCATCAAAACCAGTTAAACCTGTTCAAATTTTGATGTCATGGCCTATTGTGGCCGCTCCTAAGGCTGTGGCTGAGGCACTCCCTGCCCCTGTGGCTGTCCCTGCCCCTGTGGCTGAGCCTGCCCCTGTGGCTGAGGCAGTCCCTGCGGCTGAGCCTGCGGCTAAGAAAAAAAAGAAGGCTTCCTCTAAGAAAGACTCCTCTGCTAAGTCAGCTGAACCAGCTAAGCTAGCTAAGTCTGAGCAATCTAACCAAGAACAAATTAACACGGAGATTGCTCTTATAAGTGAACTTATTGAGGAAAAAAAAGCCGAGAAAGCCACCCAGAAACAAAAAACACTTGCTTCTTGGGCAGCATTAGCAGGCGTGCGTCCTCGTCGTGTAGCTCCTATTGTTAGCCATGAGGTTGCGCCAAAACAATGCAAGCGCTGCACAGCTGAAAAGAAATGCATGAAACATTTTCACGAAGACCAAAAGGATAAATGTGAAACATGCAAAAATAGTCCTTCAATGTGCGAGCAACATTTTCACATTTATGTGAGTGATAAATGTGAAACATGTAAAAAGAACAAAATTTTGAAGAATTGTCGTGTTCATTTTAATCAATGGTGTTTTCTTGATACTAGCATTAAACAATCATATGATAAGAGTGAATGGATTCAGCCTAAACTTGAGACCAAGGAAATCGATCCTGAATACGAACAATACCTTAAAGACATTGAGGAGAAACGCAAGAAAGTTTTGGAAGAAAGAAGAAAATTTTCTAAAACTCGAGTAGCGGCTAAACAATACGACCCAAATAGTGAACTGTTTAGTCCTGCTGCTGCTGCAGATCCAAGCAATTATAAAACAAAGGTATGCGCACGTATTGCTACTTTTGGACAGTGTCCATTTGGCAAAATGTGCAATTTCAACCACCCCGAAAAAGATGGAAAATTAACTCCAATGGATAGAATGCGGCTGAAGTATCATATAATGCTGAAAAATAATCAATTTGATTTTTCAGAAATATATGAAATTTTAATCAAACACATGCTGTCTCCACATGTTCTTGAAGCACTCAATTATATTCAAGATAAATTAAACAAATGTGGTCAAACTATTGCATTTAGGTGGGGTGTCTCTTATACACTTGAACTGCTTAATAAAGAGAACTGCTTAATTCAAGAGAACAAATTTGAAGAAGCAAGTCTTCTTCAGCCATCGTCATTTCCCTATTTGGTGCGATTGTGGTTCAGCATGTTTACACTGACAGCAGATGATGGAATGCGTGAAAAGTGCACAATTACTCATCAACACAAGCTTTTTGAACTTCCCGATAATACTAAATATGGGGAAGATTTTACTTCATTGATGGGTGTTTTTGCAAAGTATTTGCAACCATGCTTTAATGAAAAATATTCATTTGTTAAAGGACACCATGGTATTGCGTGCCATAGTATTGATATTAATAAATTATCAGCTTCTACTATGAGTAAAGTTCAAGAATTCTTGGATAACAAGATGTGCACACTTTCTGATTGCCATAATGGTCATCTAATTCCTCGTTTTGAAAAACTACCCACATGGATTAATACACAAAAATTGTGCAGAGAAGAAGAATTTATTATTTCTCCTGAACAAATTGCTAAACGCGATGAATTAATCATTCAGTATGTCGAAAAATTAAAGGCTTTAATCGAATTATATCAAAATATAAAGCCGGAGGACTTTGTTGAAATTCAAGCTGTTTCGCAAAAAAAAGAGAAAGAACTTTCTGCCACATTTATTGAGCATGAAACATTATTTCAAGCAATTCAAAAAGATAAAAGTGCTATTAATTGGCATGAACATTATCTTAAGAAAATGGCTGATTTTGAACAGACAATTTCTTCATTGAAAACAGATTCTCCTAAGCGTAAACAAGTAGAGGAAGAACGCGATAAATACAATAAGATAACGCGTGATAAAAAAACTCCCGAACAACTTGCCAAGCTTAAACGTAATATCGAAGAAAATCAAGCCAAGATTTGTGCTATTCAGGAAAAAAGAAAGAGACTTATGTATGAGTTAGAAAAATCCTCTTCAGCACAAAATAATAAAAAATCAACCATCAGCGCACTTAGAGGCCAGCTTGTTCTTATTGATGCGAGCTTGAAAGAATTGAATCTTACGATTTTTAACAATTCTAAAGGTGCTTGTCTTGTTAAGGAATATGGATACTCTCCATTACCTGTTCGTATTCGTAAACCAATTCTTTTTGAGACGAGTATTGAACTTCATGAGACACCTATGGTTGAGGCTGCTTCTGCAGCTGCTTCTGCTTCTCCTGCAAATTCATTGGCTGGTATTGTCGCCAGAACTGATAATCCGCTTGCAGCTGTTCATAGCAATCTTCTTACAGAACAAGCATTATATGGACGTAAGAAAATACGGACAGCTAAAAAACAGGATAAGGCTCATACACCTGTAAATAATACTGTTACGTATACTGAGAAGGCATATAAAGCTCTAGTTAGAATTAAGACATTCAGTGCAGAGCTGAAAGTATTAGAGCAAAATCCCAAAAGCATCGACAATACTAAAGCTATTGAAAAGTGTAAGCTTGCCATCGAATATGAGAAAAAGCAGAGAAGTATTTTTAAGGCAAAAGCAAAAGAGCAGGCGATTAAATCATGGGTAGACTTTTTCATTATGAAATTGAAGATGGCTGTCCAGAAAACTAAGGAAACAACTCCTGAGCCTGCGGCTGTGGCAGAGCCTGCGCCTTCTCCTGCACCTGAGGCTGTGGCTATGCCTGCAGAGGTTTCTGACGATGACTCCTTTTATGCAGGCATTGCTAATGAGCCGGTTGACAGACCTGTTGTTATTCAGAACAAGAATGCTATCCGGAAAGCAAAAGAGAAAGCTATTAAGACTTGGATTTCTATCACCCGGGTTGCAATTCTTATTTTGAAACGGCAGAAGGCTATCCGGAACGCTAAGGGAACCACTCCTAAGCCTGCGGCTATGCCTGAGCCTGCGCCTGCGCCTGAGCCTGAGGCTGTTGCTATGCCTGAGCCTGAGGCTATGTCTGCTGCTATTCCTGAGGCTGCATCTGTGGCTAAGAAAAAGGCGCCTGCTAAGGCTGCTAAGGCAGAGACTAAACATTGGTCTGCTGCTGACTTCCTTAAAAATAAACCCAAGCCTCAAGATAGCGACAGTGAGACTGATAGCTACAGTGAGACTGATAGCTACAGTGAGACTGATAGTGACAGCGACGATGACAGCATGACTGAGCAGGAGAAGGCTTCTGCAGAAGCCTGGATCTTGTTGCGTAAAAAGCGTGCTGAACGGGAAAGACAACAGGAAGAAGAAGAAGAGGCTAAGCGTGCAGAAAAAAGACAACAAATGCTTAATGCAATCATCGTAGGTAATACTGCACTTTCAACTGAATCACTAGATCCTGCGAAGGCCGCTGAGCTTGCGAAGGCCGCTGATGAGGCAGCCGCCAAGAGTGAAGCTAAGCGTGTTGCTAAGATTGCAGCTAATGAGCGCCGAGCTGCTAATAAAAAAGCTTCTCTTCCCGTCCTTGGTAAGGCCAACAGTTTATACGCGCCAAAGCCAGAAAATAAGAAATCAGGCCAGCATTGGCGTCCGTCTCAACGTGCGCCTCCTATTAGCGCTGAAGAGAAGAAAAAGCTTGAAGCAGCTGAAAAGGCGAGCAGTTTTAAGCAAGCTAAAGATTTGATGGGCGAGAAGGACGATAAACCCGACCGCTTGCTTGGGTTTACCGACGGGCTTACTACAAAGGAACCTGAGGCGCCATATAACCCAGACGAGGACTTTATGTAAATATAACTAATTTTGTCCTCCAAAAAAATGGGCTCATATTGAGCCCTCTACATGTTAATTTATTAATCGTAATTAATAATTAATTAAACAAAATATTTTATTTAATTAAATATTATTATAAAAAATGTTAAGAATTATCTTGTAAAAAATTGATAAGTAAAAGCAACTAAAAATACAATAATACTTACAACAATTCTATTGCCTGATAAACTAGGTTCACATAATTCTTTATCACTATAAGCAGCACTATCACCTGAATTAATTACTACATAAGCAATAATCATACCAATTGAGTATAATAAAGCTTCTATAATATTTGAACCAAATGGTAATTGCGCACCAGCCATTATGATTGATCTAATTGGGGGAATTAATATTAATATAAAGCTTGATAATATACCAAAGGAGTGTAATAATAATGCATCTGATCCTGATTTAATAAATCTTTTAAAATAATTAACAGATAAATTCTTTTCCTTACATATATCTGAATTAACACTTTGATGTATAAAATTAGTTATTAATAAAGATGTAAATAATATAGCATTTTGTAATAAAAATAAATAAATAGGTTGAGTTGGAAATATAGTTGTTACAAGTTTTACAAATACAGGTATTAAAATATAAACATCGATTGGAATTCTCATATAATAAACCTTAGGTTTTTATTTATAAAAATATATAGTTTTATTTTTTATTATAATTATGTCATTATTTAATATATTTTTATAAATATTTTATAAATAAAAACCTAGAGTTTATTATATATATGAGTACAGTTACATATCGTCATGAGGATAACTTGACTTTTAAACAAAATGGTGTGAAACATGTTATTAAGGAAGAAGTTATAGATGGTGAAAAAGGATTATCATTTCATTATCTTAAAAAGTCCGGTGAAGACAAGTTTCATAGTATTACTGCAAGACAAATAGAAGGACAAGACAAATTTACAGTTCGTCAAAAAATTAACGATAAAGTAGATGATTCTGAAATGAGCATGAAAGAATTAGAAAGCATGATTAAAAAGATGAAAGAGTTAAAATTTGTCGCAGATTATTTACCTAAACGTGGAACATTTAAAGGTAGAAAAACAAGCCGTAAAAGCAGCAAACGCAATAGCCGTAAATCAAAGCGCAGCTCAAAATCATTAAAAGGTGGCAAACGTCGTTCTAAAAGTGCTAGCAAAAAGAGCAAACGCACTAGCCGTAAATCAAAACGCAGCTCAAAATCATTAAAAGGTGGCAAACGTCGTTCTAAGAGCTCGAAGAGTGCTAAGCGCACCTCTAAGCGCAAATCAAAACGCAGCTCAAAATCATTAAAAGGAGGCAAACGTCGTTCTAAGAGCTCGAAGAGTGCTAAGCGCACATCTAAGCGCAGCTCAAAACGCAGCTCAAAACGCAGTTTAAAAGGAGGCAAACGTCGTTCTAAGAGCTCGAAGAGTGCTAAGCGCACATCTAAGCGCAAATCAAAACGCAGCTCAAAATCATTAAAAGGTGGCAAACGTCGTTCTAAAAGCTCGAAGAGTACTAAGCGCACTTCTAAGCGCAAATCAAAGCGCAGCTCAAAATCATTAAAAGGTGGCAAACGTCGTTCAAAACGTAGTTCAAAACGTAGTTCAAAATCAAAAAAAATGATGAAAGGTCATTTACCAACACCCGCTGTTTCATTTCCAAATCCTATGATGGGCGGTGGAGTTGATGAAGAAATGGTAGGTAAATTTTAAATTATATAAAAATATATAAAAATATATAAAAAATATATAAAAATTATTATTTATATAATAATAATTTTTTTATAGATATTATTATATATACCTATGTCTATGTCAGGTAAATGCGAATTAATAGGTGGTGCTAGAAGAAAGTCAAGATCTAGCCGTAAATCTAAATCAAGCCGTAAATCAAGTATGAAAGGCGGTAATATTAATGTATTAGAAGGCGGTGCTAAACGTCGTAAAAGCAAACGCGGCAGCCGCAAAAGCAAACGTAGCTCTAAAAGCATGAAGGGTGGTGCTAAACGCCGTCGTAGCAGCAAACGCGGCAGCCGTAAAGCTAGCCGCAAAACAAGCCGCAAAAGCAAACGCAGCTCAAAAAGCATGAAGGGAGGTGCTAAACGCCGTCGTAGTAGCAAACGCGGTAGCCGCAAAGCAAGCCGCAAAAGCAAACGCAGCTCAAAAAGCATGAAGGGCGGCGCTAAACGCCGTCGTAGCAGCAAACGCGGCAGCCGCAAAAGCAAACGCAGCTCTAAAAGCATGAAGGGCGGCGCTAAACGTCGTAGCAGCCGTAAAACTAGCCGCAAAGCAAGCCGCAAAAGCAAACGCAGCTCAAAAAGCATGAAGGGAGGCGCTAAACGCCGTAGTAGCAAACGCGGCAGCCGTAAAGCTAGCCGCAAAAGCAAACGCAGCTCAAAAAGCATGAAGGGTGGTGCTAAACGCCGTCGTAGCAGCAAACGCGGTAGCCGCAAAACTAGCCGCAAAGCTAGCCGTAAAAGCAAACGCAGCTCAAAAAGCATGAAGGGCGGTAATATTAATGTATTAGAAGGTGGTGCTAAACGTCGTCGCAGCAAACGCAGCAGCCGTAAAGGTAGCAAACGCAGCAGCCGTAAATAAATACAATTGAGTATGATGCAGTTAAAAAAGGAACTTTTTTAACTTCACACTCAAAGATGTTAGTGATTATTCAAAAAGAAACTTTTTGAATAACACATAACACAATTAAATAATAATAAAAATTAATTTAATTAAATTAATTTTTATTAAAATATTATACAGGAGGTGGTCTATTATAATAACTACTTCTAGTTAAATTAGATACAGTTTCTAATGTATCAATTTTTTTTAATAAAGGGATTGCTTCAGCTGGTAAAGATGCATGCCATTGTCTATATTGTGGGTAATAATAAAATATATAATAAGCACCATTATATAATATACTTAATATAAAAAGACCTAAAAATACATAACCTATATAACTAATTATTTTTTGAGATTTAGTTTTAGGTTTTGGTTCATTTGTAGTTTTATCTATTTCCTCTTTACTATAAATATAACATATAATTATGCCTATAAATAATAATACACTTATTAAATAAGGCCATATTCTTTTTTGTTCACCTAAATTATTTATTTTATCATATTTATCTGCATATGAACCATATTTTGTAATAAATTCTGTTTTAGCATTTGCCTCACTATTAATAGATGCATTAAACAGCATACTTCCTAAAATATTAGACATTATATAATAATATTTAGATATTATTAATTAAATAAAACCCTTTTTTGCATGGAATATATATATTATTATCAATTACTTGAATACAAATACTATATTTAGGAATAATTATATTATTATTATTATATCTAATTCTCATTGAATTTACATAACATTTAGTATAACCATCCATATTTTTAACATGATCTCTAAATCTATCATTTGATAATACCATTAAATTATGACTTAACATACCATAAATCATATAGTCATCATCATTTCTTAACATAGGAGTTCTAATTAAATATGGTTTAATACTATTTATATTAATATTATGTCTTTCATGAAGAATAATTTTAGGTCTCATATTTAATTTCTTAAATTTATTAACTAGTTTAGGTAAAATAGAAAAATCAAATTCTTTACCTAGATGAGACATATTTGCTCCATCTATTAAAACATCTACATTTTTAAATTGTTCATCTATTTCTTCTTTATTTTTAATTCTATCATTATATTTATCTCTTAAAATAGATACATCAAATTTATATTTTTTTAACATACTTAAATCACTTGTATTTGATTCATATGAACATATAACCATATATCCATCAAATTGTTTTAATAAATCTGTCCAATTATTTTTTATTAATAAATCTACATCTTTTGTTTCTAGTTCATTTAAACTCTTATAAATATATTTAATATTATTAATATTATTAATATTATTAATATTATTAATATTATTAAATATAGTTTGATTATTATAATAATCTAGCATTGTTAAATAATCTCTTT
>JACCDW010435536.1_pt1 | contig 22453 bp, 22 predicted proteins | sample 7449781 | NCBI WGS metagenome assembly JACCDW01 (sample SAMN15323449, study PRJNA562643) | freshwater metagenome | isolation source: river surface water | place: USA:Blue River Watershed | collected 2017-08-18
AATGAATACGGTTTTAAGAATGGTGTTGAAGGTTTAACCAGAATGGTGGTCTGATATTTTGACAGAATTACGTGAAGTGGAAAATGTTTCCGTAATTGTAACTGATATTTATGTGATATCATTTTTTTTATTTTCGGTAATTGTGACTCTAAATGTATTTTTGGCTGTTATGACCTCTCAAATCCAAGAAAAATTAGAAAGTGACATTAAAGAAATCAAGAAAACTGAGGAAGAAATTCAATCTGAATTAGCAGAAATGGAAAAAGAAAGTGAAAAAGATAATGATTTGATTCTGCAAAAAATAGAATTGATAATGAAGGAACTTGAATCCATTAAAAATTCTAATAAAAATTAATACATAATTTTTGTCGTTCCCATATTTCTAGAACTTATAACTACAGACTGCATTCTCGATGCCAGTCGTAAAAGGATAAAATTTCTATGTTAGTTTGTATACTTTTGGGTAAATTTTTAAAAAAGTCTGTAAGTTTTTGGTGATTAAATTTTAGTCCATCAATTGCACATTTTACGTATTCTGGATCATTCAAATGTTGCCTATTATCTAATAATTTTGAAGGAGTTATTTTATATAAAAAACAATATTTAGACTTTTTATCTATCGTTTCGATTGATAAAAATAGATTTAGCCATAAATCACCATTTGGACCTAATAATAGTATCTTCATATCTTCAAGTTCTACAATATCAGATATTTTCACTTGTTCACTACCTTTTATTTTATTTTTTAAGTTGGATAAAATTTTATCAATAATTACCTCGCGACATAATACTTTAACTAATAAGGCCTCATGTACATCAAGCGTGCTGTATCCGTTGTAAAAATTTCTCCTCGGGTTATACGTTGAAATGTAGGATAGAGCTTTCATTTCGTTGTTTTCGTCGATTTGATTTATATCGATTTCTGTATCCCAATTTTTAAATAGATAGTTTTCATCTTTTTCGGATTCAGAGATTAATTTTTCGAAAATATTTTTATCAAAATAAGGTTTGTTTTCAAAATCGAAATCTTGATTTTTTAACATTTTTACATATTCTTGATGTTGACATTTATATTCTCTATTTTTGAACATTAGCATATAAACCGAAGAAGATAAATCCATTCCTTTTGATTGCATGAAATTATTTTTCATATTCTGTATGAAATAGAAGTATTTCTTCTTTTTAGTTATAAAAACCCTAAATAAGTCGAATTCTAAAAAACTCATGAATAAATAACGAATAATAGTTTATTAACTAACATTTATATATTTTCGAATAAGGAACTAAAAAATGAACAGAAAAGAAATACTTCTTAATAAGTTAAATAAAAGAAATAGTGCCTTCTATACAACTGTTTTTAATCACTACATGCGTTGGTTTGAAAAAATTAACGAGGTTGATATTTTTTTCTTTTCGGATGAAGCATATTCTGTTGATAATTTTAAAGAGAAAGAATTCTATAAAAAAAAGCTTGCTCGAATTGAGAAATCCATTGATTTAATCAAAGATTATATTGAAAGCACTTTATCGAAAAGTGAATTTAAAAAAATGAAACAAGAAATAATTCAAGTGCTTTCAAAGAATACAATTTCTCAATCTGAAATAAAATATATTGAGTTGCTTTTTAAAGATGTTGATTTTCATAAAAAGCTAATTCAACATGTTGAAAAAAATAAAATTTTCGTTCAGGACGCATTAAACGCTCTTCCTGATTCAAATGAGCTCTCCCTTGTAAGTTATTACAGAATGGAAGCATCAAACGTCTATAAAGTCGAAAATTTTACTGAAAAAATAAAAAGGATAAGAGTAGGAAACAATCTATACGTAAGTACGAGTAAGAGAAGTACAAAAGTTGTGTTTTTTGGCTTCTTGCCTTTCAAGTTATGCGGTAGGGGAACGATGGATATTTGGAAAAAAACAAATGAGGGTTGGAAGCTTGAAAAATCAAAAATGGTTTGGATTAGTTAAAATTAAACTAATCTATACTTGTTTAATCGAATAAACTATTGTTTAAGTATATAAAAAATGTTTTGAAAATTAAATAAATCAACAATTCCGTCAAAACCATTATAAAGGGTAGAGAAAATGATACCGTTAAAAACAATGTACAAAAGAATGAGTACTGAATATGAATAAACAAGTCCATTAGTTGAAATATCAGTTTGATAAGGTTTGGCCTCTAGAAAAGTATCTATAAAATGATATCCCAAAAAGATTCCCATCATGGCAAAATAAAAATTATAGTATTCTTCTTTGCAGATAATTAAAAAAGGCAACCAGAGAAAACATGCAGTAGGAAAAAAGTAAGGTGCTAGCAAAATAAAAATTCGCGAAAACTTACTACCCGGATAATATTCAAAAAGTCCAGACCCATCGCTATTAACGTGGAACCCAGAAGGCTTTTTAAGAAACAAAAGCGCCCAAATGTTATGTGTTAATTCGTGTTCAAAAGTACTGTAAAAAGTAATTTTATCTTGAAATTTTATTACCACCAATGCAGATAATATAAATCCGGCCAAGAAATAATAAAAATTTGAATCAAAAACTTCTATAATATTCTTAAAAATTGACGGTAAATTACTCAAACATAAAATAGCCAAGCAAAAACTGATGATGAAAACTATTATTTTTGAAAACATAGATTAGGAGGAGTTAGAAGTTCTTGGATAGTTTGATTTCAACACGTCTGTTAAGTTCTTTATTTCTTTCATTCGAATTTGGAACTATTGGTTCTTCCTTTCCTTTCCCTTCATAACTCAATCTATCTCTATTGATACCTTTTTTTATCAAATAATCTACAATTGCCAAAGCTCGTTGATCACTGAGTTTTAAATTATATTCCGATGTACCTTCATCACTTGTATGACCAACAAAATGAGCATTTGTTGAATTTTCTTTTTTTAAATAGGATTCAATTAATTCTAAACTTTTATAAGAAGAGGGGAGAATTTTTGATTTGTTAAATTCAAATTGAATGTTATCCATTGCTTGTTTTAATGAACAGCTGTTTCTTAGATCCGCTTCATTATAAAAAGCAAATAAATTTTCTCTTTCCGGGAAAATATACAGTTTTGCCGTATCATTAACAATTTTGCCAATATACTGCTCGCTTCCGGTGGTTTGTGCTATAGTGGTTTTGACATTTAAAATAAATGTACTATCACTATTCCACTTTAAGTTATTGGCCCTGATTTCATACCCCCAACTTGATTTTCGCATGAGGTACAATAATTCTTCTTTTGAGTAACAATCTGGAATTATTATAAAGTTTAAAATTTTATCAAATTCTCCCACTAAAAAATATGCCCTTATGTAGCGTGATATGTCAACTCCCATTGGAGTTTGAAATGGATTTCTCCAAGCTGCACTTTTTACTTCTTTTTTTTCGAAATCTCTCGATTTTTGACTCGGATTTTCTTTAACGTCAACTTCATTTTCATTGTTGCAACTCACAATAGAAAGGAGAAGTATAATCATGGAGCAATGAATAATTCTATTATACTTAATGATTATTTTCATGTCAAATTTATTTAATGAATAAGAAAGGTTCAAACCAAAGATATTTTAAAATTACATTTTTCACAAAAATGAGTTTTTTTTAAAAATAATTTTTGATATTAAAGAAAAGATTTATACTTTCGAACGCATTCAAAAAAAAATTGTGTCGCACACTTTTTAAATTAATCAAGTATGAAAAAAAATTACATTATTATCGTCTCAGTCGTTCTTCTGCTTTTAGGCGGGGTTTTGACTTGGTGGTTTTTACGTAAAACATGTGACGGACCTTGGTGTGAAGTAGATGAGATTACGATGACCACAGGTTACAAGGACATGATTGAAGGATTCCATGAAACAACTATGGGTTCGAAGCAGGAGCAGAAAGCATCAGGAATATCGGTTTATGTGGATTTTTCTGGTGGAGCACAGTTGGCAATGATTGATGAAACCAATAAAGCTTTAGTTGCTGACCTTGCTTCAGTAGTTTTTTTAAAGAATCCTCAATTTTGGCAACTTGGCAATAAAGCGGGAATGGAGAAAATCGTTCAATTCAAGAGCACATCGGAAACTGAGCTTTACAATAAAATAACCAATGCGAATGGTGTAGAATACACAAATTTATTTGCTCCAATTGGTGATGCACTTTCCCGAATTGTGAACGGAAAAAATGATGCGCTCTTGATTTCTGATTTTGAAGAATATCCTAAGGAGAATGAACAACAAAACGCGGCACCTTGGGCAGCCCCACACATATTAAAATGGATTGAGGATGGTAACTCGGTTAAATTTTTTGCTGTACCGTTTGTAGAGGACGGTGCTAACAAAAAGCTTTTCTTTGCCGTTTTCACCTTCGGAGATAAAAACAACGAGTCATTGTTGACTAAAATAGAGGAGAAGTTTAATAAATATAACGATAAAATTCAAGTTTTTGAGCTTAATCCCAAAACCTTTAAGCTCTCAACTGAATACGGTGGAAATCAAAAACACGGATTGGTATACGAAGGAAGTGATCTCGAAGTAGGCAATTCTTCTGAGGTTTTGGTTAGCTATCAAAACGGAAGGCTCTCAAACAAGAGTTTCGAATCCTTCGAATTTGATTTAGGATTTGCTACACTTTATGAAAGTTATTTTAAGGATAAGAATCAGTTTTCAAGAAAATTATTTTTGAACGCGAAATCCGACGCCTTTAACATAGAATCACTCGAAATAAAGGCCTACGATGTAACCGATAATTTTTTGAAATATGGTAGAATAAAAGAAGCAAAGAAAAACGCTCCTACTATAGAAAAAAATGAAGGAGGAGATAACGTTTGGTCTGAGGAATCCAATGAAAATGAAATTACGGTAGAAAGTTATAAGGAAAATTCTACAGAATTGAAAGACGAATACCAATTAACTTTTGATAAAGGAAAATTAATTCCTGAATTCATGGACTATGACAAAAAAATGTTTTCTGACCATTTGAGAAACAACCCAGAAAAAGTCGAAATCATTACGAAATTCCATGATAATTTCAATCTTTCCTCCATTAATCCTGAGGGTCCAATGGTTATTCGTATAGATATTATGATAGGCGCGACTAGTTCTAAAACTATCTCAAACTTGGAAAATATGTTTAAATGGGGGGTGCCGCCATTAAAGCAACCTCATTGCCTAGATACGTCACAGAAGGCAAATAATACTGCGCTATACAATAGTATTATACGTATTCTCGACGAAAAATCATTTTTCTCAAAAGCGGGTGTGCTTCATTCATTTTACATTAAAATTCTACCCAACGAAGAAGATTAATTTTAACTATGCTACTCTTAACTTTTTTATTATATAAATTCTAAATTATGAAAATTTGTTTTTTTACAATCCTTACGTGCGCACTGTTTGGCGTGATTGCTTCTTGTACTTCCGATCCAACAAAATGCGAATGTCAAGCTGAGTTAAATAAAGTGTTAGATAATGCGGCAAGAACTGGAAATCCTGAAACAACTGATTTGTCTGATAAATGCGAACAATTGTATGGTGTTAATGGATTTATCAATGAAAATTGCCCCGAAAATAAATAAATAAAATTATTCTAAATTCTAAATTCTAAATTCTAAATTCTAAATTCTAAATTCTAAATTCTAAATTCTAAATTCTAAATTATGACAACTTACTTTATTTCAATTGGTATTGCAGGTCTTTTTATTTTGATTGCTGCCTTAATTTCTAACATGATCAAATTTCAAGGGGGGAACAATCCTAAGGACCCTATGCAGCGAAAGATTGCTTTTTGGATTTGTGCTTTGGTAAATCCTATTTTGTTCTATGTAATTGCAGGAATAATTATGGTTCCAAGCAAAAAGGCCGAACAAATAAAATGGAACGATTCCATTCCTATTGCCCTTGCAATTGGCATAGTTGCCTATATTGTAATCGGTTTCCTTTTGAGCAAAATGTTCAAAAACGGAAGGTTAGGCCATTGGTTTTAAAATAAGATTTTAATAAAAAATTATGGAGGATAAAATGTTTGTTGTCGCCATCGGCGGCACTGGAATGCGTTGTTTAGAAAGTTTTGTGCACCTTGCTGCAATTGGTATGTTTGATAATCATGAAGTTGATATATTAACATTAGATACTGATGAGGGGAACGGTAACAAAAAAAGAGTAGAGGATTTGGTAGAACACTATATTAGGATAAAAAGTGTTCCAAATGAACCAGGTGGAAAACCATCTAGTGAAAACTTTTTCTCTGCCAAACTAAGATTAACGAAGTTTTGGACTAATTATACTCCGGGAAGGGATAGTTTTCAAGTTTTATCAAAAATCAATGCAGCTGGTGATGAAAGTAAAGATCTTTCAGGTTTGTTTTTTGATCGATCTGTTCAGGTATTTAATTTAATACACGGATACAGGGCTCAAACACACTTAGGTTCTCACATGATGTATCATGGAATTGTTGAATCTGCTTTGAATTGTAAAAAGGGACAAGGTAAACCTCATGAAAAAGAGTTCATGGAGTACCTTGATAGAATTTTCAAAGCTGGTAAAAACGCTAGAGTATTTATATTTGGTTCCATTTTTGGAGGAACAGGTGCTTCTTCAATTCCAGTGATTCCAAGGGCTTTTAGTGATGCAATGAAGTATTTTAAGGATCAACCTATTGAGTTATCTGCCAAATTCGGAGCCTCACTATTAACTGAATACTTCTCTTTTACCAGTCCAAATGACGCACAAAAAAAGGACGAAAAGAATGCAGTAATTGCAGATTCCTCTTTTTTTACACTAAATAGCCAAGCTGCTCTTCAATTTTATCAAAGTGACCCAACGGTTCGACGCACATACAAATATCTTTATCATGTAGGTTGGCCAGTAGATGCCCAAGATTTTTCGAAAGGTAAAAATGAATCAGAAACAATAACAGGTGGAGAAAAACAATTAAATCCTTGTCATATTGCTGAACTTCTATGTGCTTTTGGCGCTTATGATTTTTTAAACAGAAATGATTCATTTGATCAAGAAGAGGCTCAATATATGTTTAGAACTGCTGATTTTGACAATAACACTTTTCATTTTGATTTTCAAGATTTATGTGATGATGTTAAAAAATTCAAAAATAGGTTAGCTGGATTTTACTCAATAGCTTTGTTTACGCTAGTATATCACAAAGGGATAGCACATAATCAAGAGGGAATAAGTGGTTGGATTACTCGAATGGAAAAACAGAGCTTTAATCAGTATTCTAGTAAGTTTGAGGCGGCTCAATTAAAAGACATGAGCGATTTTTTCAAAAAATTTCTCTTCGAACTTGATCAGAATGGTAATTTGATTGAAGGTTGGTTCTATCAAGTAAGAAAATCCTTTAATGGTAAATTTTTATTGCCTGAGTCATCTTTTGGTAAAGATATGCCGGCAATAGAATCTATTAATCCTGGTGTTATTCTTCCAGATGAAAAAAGTCAATGGGGCTTAGGGAAGTCTGGTATGTTTTCATCAAAACCAACTCCAAAGGATGTTGGTTCAACATTTGATGATTTTATAAGTGAATTTATAAAAACGGAGAATTTCCCGAAGGAGGGCCAAGGATATTCAGCAACAACAGATTTAATGGCCCAATTGTATAATACAATTACAGTAAAGCAAGCAGTAGATTAACAAAATAAGTATTTATTCAGTACGTTATGGCAGAAAATAAACCAATAGTAATTAGATCGAAAGCAGCCAAGCCGGGTACTAAGCATGTCTGGTCAAAAATGGGTGATTTTATTAAAGAATTCACTGCTCAAATTGAAGCTCAAAAAGTTGATACTAGTGGATCAGGAGGAGCAGGGATGGCAAATATTTCAAATGCGATTTCTGGATTACCTAGTCCCTGGGCCAGACCAAACATGTTTGTTTATGCCATGCAGACTGATGTTGCGGATGCTAAAAATTCAGGGTTACTTACGTTTTATGGTGCACTTATTGATGAATGGAAGGGTCTAATTTCAAGTTTTGCTCTTGAACCGGCATCTTCTTTTCAGGTTAAAAGAGTCTCATTAAGTTATTCCAAAGATGCTGATATTGTTCATGCTGAAAATATTTATGAACCAATTGGCGCATTTGGTAATATGCTTTTTGACAAGCAACAACTTTGGGAAGATCAGTTAAAAATAGAAGATCCCAACAGGATTAAGAAACCGTTTATCGATCTTATCTATTTTGAAGGAAATTTGGTTGGAGCTACTTCGCCTGAATCACTTTGTTTTACCTCCCCGTCCTACAAACTTGATAAAAAGTATTCGTTTGTAAATGAGCAATCTAATAAATACACTGACCCTATATCAACCGGGAAATTGTCGCAACATGACTTTGATATTTTATATTCTTATGTAAAATTAATTAAATCAAAACTACCTGCATTTTATAGTAAATATTCTAAAAGTCAGTCGCTATTATCAGAGGGTATTTCAGAAAAGATTGCCCAAAGATTGCAAGAGTGGTTGGATTCAATGCAAAAATTTGCAGTCTCAAAATCTTGGGAATTAAAAGAGTTGCCTCCTGAAGTAACTTGCTTTGAATTTGAACCGTTCAAATCTATTTTTAATGCAGAAAATGTACTATATGCGAACTTTGAGGGAAGGATTTTTTCTGATGCCTCCCAAATTAGTGGTGAATATGTGACATTCAATCCGGATCATTTGTTATTGGATTCAAAGTCAACTGTGTTGGCTATGATAGAAGGAAATGAAGCTTCAATCAGTAAATTACCAGTTCAATTTCTTCGTGCTCAAACATCAGTTGGAGTGCGTTATTTTACTATTCCATTATCAGAATTAGGACTGAAAGTATTTTCCAGAAGTTTGGTGAGTTTGTTAACTAATACTTCTTCGAATACAACTTCTTTATCAGCTATGTATGACGCGGATAAAAATGAATTATTGGTTCAGTTAGAAATGAAAGATAATGGGAAACTTTTGACACAACCTATAACACAAAAATTTAAGTGCCATGGTGAAGCTATAGGAATGAACCAGGTTATAATGTGGCCTAATTTCATTAGTAGATTTTGGAATAAGTATTATTTATTTTCTGAAATGCCTCATGATGGAAATGATTGGCAAGCCTTTCCTATAATTGGAGAAAACCTTAATGAAGAATTTCCGATTATGGATGAACGTTTTCTTCAAGAATATGGTGAAATTGCAAAATCTAATGGATTTATCAAACTTGCTGAGAAAGGAGTTTCAAATTATCCTAAACTAGGAAAGATTATAGTTGGGGAAATTAGAAATCCTAATCCATATAAGTATGAGATTTATGAATCTGCCAAACCATTTAAAGGTTTGGAATTAAGATTTAGAAATCAGACTTCTGGATACGTGTTTTTAAACTATGATCCAGCCTCCAATCTGCCGTATGTTGAAAACAAGCTTTCGCCTAATTTTGCTGCACCAAGTCCAACGAGGGTAGGTATAGACTTTGGTAGTAATAATTCTTGCGTTGCATTTTGGGATCATTCAAAAAATCCCGGAGTAGCCGAATTGTTAAAGTTTAAAAACCGAAGGGTTAGTTTTTTCTCTAGTGATGATGATCATAATGATGCAAATAAATTTCAACCCGCTTCATCATTTGAAATGTTATTCTTTCAAAATGATGAAAAATGGTCGAATAAAATTAAATCCACTTTGACAATTCATAGTGAATCAAGAATAGTAAAGAATTCACAGACTGATAACATTAATCTTGTGGTTGGTGAGGTTGTGAAAGGTGGCTTTTTATGTTTTGAAGACAATGTGGCCGTTGAAGAAAGTTCACATAACAGACATAAATTAATGGTTCCAAAGGCTGGTGAGACTTACATGGCCTATAACATGAAATGGTCAACGGATCCAAAGGAGAATAGTTACAAAACCTCCTACCTGAGAATGCTATTGTTATTGACATATGCTGAGTTAATACAGAATCAAAAATCGTACTATCCAGCTCAAGTTGTATGGGCCTACCCATCTGCAATGCCCGGTTCCCAGATAAATACTTATAGTACAGAAATTTGGGATAAAATAAAAGATGTCAATCCATTAGGTGAACAATTTAAAGCAAGTGTGGCAGTTGGCAGTAAGTCTGTAAAAATGAAGCAGGATGCTTTGGGGGCAGCTACTTCAACAAGTATGGGAGGTAACATGGGCATTGGAGGTAATATGGGCATGGGCGGTAACATGGGCATGGGCGGTAACATGGGCATGGGCGGTAACATGGGCATGGGCGGTAACATGGGTATGGGCGGTAACATGGGCATGGGCGGTAACATGGGCATGGGCGGTAACATGGGCATGGGCGGTAACCAAGGGATGACTCCTCCAGCCGGCATGGGTATGACAGGTATGGGTAGCCCTCAGACTTCACAGTCAAGTGCGATGTTGCCGATTGATCCAATAGATATGGAGATTATCGCTGGTCAGCGTCAACCAGATTATTCAAATCTCCAACCCGAAGGAATTTCCGATTCAAAGGCTTGTAGCGAGGCTATGGCAGTTGCCGTATTCGCAGCAAGCAAGGCTCAGGGAGGGGTTCAGGCTGGAAAATATGTTTTAGGTTTTGATGTCGGCGGTTCTACGACGGATATTATGGCTCTAACCCAGGTTGGTAGTGTTGAAGCTGCAATCGTTAAACAAAATTCTATTAGGCTTGCAGCAGGTATCTTGGCCGAATCTACAAAATTGGCACCAGGCTTTAAAGATTTCTTAAGGTCGTTTGCTCAACAAAATAACTTAGGAGAAATTCATGCTTTAAAGAATATTAAAGATTCAACGGTTCCCTTCGCATTTAATCAGATAGTAGACCGTTTAAATACAGAAGAGGAATTAGCTAATTTGTATCGCGGAATTGGTGCACATGCAAAACCATTAATGTGGCTTAATTTGTATCTGACAGGAATGACCATGTTCTATTCTGGTATGATTGCACGAAAATTGAGAAATGTTTCAGAGAATGCTCCGAGCAGTTTTGCGTTGCCCCTAAATGGTGTTTCTATTGAATTTTATGGCAAAGGTTCGAGAATTTTTGATTGGTTTAAGGCTGTTGATCCTCAAAACGCATATCAGTATTATTTGAATTGTTACATGGCGGGATATGGCCCTGAAGCTGAACAACACCATACAGGTGGCTTTTCGATAAGTAATTTTATGAGTAATGGTAATTTTTCAATGAATAACGAAAATGCTGATAATGTCAAAGTAGAAGTAGCAAAGGGTCTTGCATTTACACAAATAGATTTTAACCAATACGACCCGAATTCTATAAATATGCAGACCGTTTCAGGTGCAAAAAGGGTATTTGAAGTTAATACAAAATTCGGAGAGATTTTAGGCGAAGATGGTTATATGTTAAAAACGCCAGAAATGCAACAACCAATACAGTTGTCCGCTTTACAAGATTTATCGCCTGCATTAATGCAAAGAATGGGATCCCAACTCCTCCCTCCCCAAAATCGACGTTATCCTCAGTTTGAAAAGTTTATGAATGTATTTTATAATTATGCAACGCAGGCATTTGAGTTCAATATGAGTGGTGAAGAGATTATGCAAGGAATTTCAAACATCAACGTAACTAGTGAATTAAGAAATGATGAGTCTTTTGTTGCAGCTCAACAAGCTAAGGATGGTTTTGATTATGTAACTCCTTTATTTATTGTGCAAGGGCAAGCCTTTATGAAATCTGTTTTATTGCCTAGGATTCAGAGAGGCTAGTATCAAATATGGAAAATATTCTGCTTTTTTTTCGCTATGATCAAGTAGAATTATGGTCGATTGATTCGAGTAAAAGATTAATTCCTCTTAATTATTTAGATTCTAATGTAATTCCTCTTTATTTTTTAATTAGTGGATCAGATCTAACGATAGGAGGTTTTGCTAAAGAACAGTTTCAAAAAGGAGTCGGAGAATGTTTAGGTAATTTTTGGTCTGAAGTCGCTTTTTCGGAAGAAAAAATAATTCGTAATACCAGTAGTGTTAGCAAAAAAAACCTGCTTTCAACTACCATATTTGAATCTATTTTACCAGAATTGTCAAGAAATTATTTTGAAGGTATTACCATAGAAGAGATTATTAGAAATAAAAAAATAATAGTCTGTATAGAGCCTTTCCTTGATGAAAATAAAGTAAGCGTATTTTTCGAGTTAATCCAAAATCATCTTTTTGAAATAAAGAATCTCATCCAAATTAATTATTGGGAGTTACTACTCAACTATTACATCGGAAATAGATTAATCGACACAAATAATAAATTTAACGTTTTAGCAAGTTATAACGGCGATTTATATTGCTTTTTAATTGAAAATTTCAAGTTAAAAGATTTTAAAGTTTTAGATGGAAAAGGTATTGACCCAAGACTTAATGCAGTATCTGATTATTGTGTAGAAAAAATAAAAAGTAGAGGTAGTCTGGTAGATATTAAATTGATTAGGAACTATATCAGACGAGATGTTGAAGAAATTTTAAATTCCCTTAGCAAAGGTCTTGTTGAGCATTTATTTGATAATCATAGAATCGGAGTTGGAAAGTTTACACTAAGTTTTAATAAGACAGTTCTCGAATCGCGTCTTCAAAACCCTTCGGATTTATTATTTATTTATCAAGAAGTTGTTTCGTTCAGAGAGCGAAATAATTGTAACACCTCAAAAATAATTTTATTAACAGAATCATTAAATCTTCCTGTTTTCTTTGATAAGTTTGAAAGTATTGGTGTGATTAGTGAGCCAAAGAATTTTAAAAATGATTTGCTTCAATATTTAATCTTAGAGCATAATAAATTATCAAATTCTGTAACGGGTCCTGTGGAAAAAACTCCAATTCCTTCACCAATAATTAAATGCGCTAAATGCGAAAAGGAATTTCCAAATGAGACTCTGCTTCAAGATCACGCGAAAACTTGTGGCGATATAAAAATACCTCCTAAACCACAAGGCCCTCCTAAACCACCCGGCCCTCCTCAACCAGGTCCACCTAAATTACCAGGTCCACCAAAACCTTCTGGCCCTCCAAGGCCAGCAAGTCCAAGTGGATCGTCACCAGTCCCACCAAAACCTTCTGGCCCTCCTAGGCCATCAAGTCCGAGTGGATCGGCTCCAGTCCCACCAAAACCTTCGGGCCCTCCGAGGCCATCAAGCCCAAGTGGATCGGTACCAGTCCCACCAAAACCTTCAGGTCCTCCCAAGTCACCTGGAGCACCTAAACCACCACCAAGCCCACCAAATTCATCGAAATCATAAGAAATAATTTGGGGATGTTTACATTTATTTCGTATTTTAGCCTATTAATATTTTTTTATGGATTTTAATTTAGAAAAAGGTGACATGTTTTCTTTGGAGAAAGCAGCCCCAGGTTTAACAAATATTCATGTTGGTTTGGGATGGGATACAAGCAGCAACGAAACTGTTGATTGTGACGTTTCCGTATTTATGATAAACTCAGAAAATAAATTACCTGCTCCTGGATATTTTGTTTTTTTTAATAATTTACGCAGCGCTGACGGATCTGTTGTTCACATGGGTGATAACAGAACTGGGGATGGTGAAGGTGACGATGAAGTAATTAATATTAATCTTTCTCAAGTTGATGGACAAATAATTCAAATGGTATTTGTGGTCACTATTGATAAAGCCGCTGAAAAAGGTCAACATTTTGGAATGATAGATAACGCTTTTATTCGCATTCAAAACAGAGATACTGGCGAAGAACTTTGTCGATATTCCCTTAATTCACAATTCTCTGGTTCTGATTCAGTACAAATTGGGAGAGTATATCGATATGATGGCTCATGGCATTTTGAAGCCATGGGAGATGGATATACCGGAGGCTTAGGTACATTAGTTAATGTTTATAAATAATTTTCACTTAAATATAAAAGTATGTCGTTTGATTTAGAAAAAGGTAGCTCATTCGATTTGAGCAAAGAGGCCCCAAGCTTAACTTTGGCTGGCGTTGGTTTAGGCTGGAACACTGACGCAGATTTAGACGTTTCTGCATTTTGTATAGGAGATGATGGGCATATTCCTGATAGATTTGATTTTGTTTACTACAAATCAGGAAATAAAACGGTTTTGGAAGGTGAAGATGGTCCACGACCATATTCAGCAGACGGTGCAGTGTATGGATCAATAGATCAACTTGAAGGAGATGATGAAGGAGATGGGGATGTTGAAGATATGTGGATTTATTTGGATAAAGTAGGTGCTAACATTAAGGAAATTGTAATTGTTGTTACAATTCACAATGCTCAAGGTGAAGGTATAACTATGAGAGATGTACCAGGTTGTTATTGCCGTATTTGGGATGCAAATTCAGGTTCGGAAATGTGTCGATACACAATGTCAGAGAACTTTGGGAATGAAGATTCAGTTGAAATAGGTAAGTTCACAAAAGATTATAGTGGTGGCTGGTCTTTTACTGCCCTTGGAAATGGTTACGAAGGAGGATTAATGACGTTTATAAAGAAATACGCGTACAGATTTTAATTATTTAATTAACATATTATGGGATTTGATACTGAAAAAGAAGGCGACGATTCGAAAAAAGGAAAAGGGTTTTCTCTTGATAAAGATGGTTCAGAAAAAACAACTGAAGGAAGCGGTTTTGCTTTAGATAAAGAAAGTTCTGAATCTAGTAAAACAGAATCATCATCAGGTTTTGAATTAGACAAAAATGAAGAATCAGGGTCTACTGGAGGCCAGACTGGATTTTCTATGGATAAGGACGAAAAACCTTCCTCAGGTGTAACTCCTGATGGGGTGAATTTAACTCAATCAGAACAGTTGAGTGAATCCAATTCTTCATCTTCAAGTGATTCCGAAAATACCAACCCAAAGGATAAGAATAAAGGAAATAAATCAGGTTCTAATAGTTCAGTTTCAGATAATTCTACAACACAAAGTTCTTCTGCCGTTTTATCAGAAAGAACAGAAGAGGAGCAATCTGAAGGGTCGACTGAAACGACAGGTAATGGATCTTCAAGTTCCGAAACAACTACTCAGTCAAATTCTACATCTACTTCAAACACAAATGACACTAAAAATAATAATAAAAAATTATTGATTTATGGCTTAATAGCAGCAGCTGTTTTAGTCTTGGTTTTATTGATAATGAATATGTCTAAAGATGGAGATAAAGCAGCGATAGAAGAAGGCTTATCTGCATCAAATGAACCAAATACTAAACCAGAACAAGAAGTTGGTGGTGAAACAGAAACCGGAACAACAGGAACGGAAACAGGAACGGAAACAGGAACAGGAACCGAAACAGGCATATCGGGAGCAGGAACAATAGGAGCTGGAACGGGAACAACAGGAACTGGAACGGGAACAACAGGAACTGGAACAACAGGAACTGGAACTGGAACAACAGGAACTGGAACGGGAACAACAGGAACTGGAACGGGAACAACAGGAACTGGAACGGGACCTGGAACGGTAAAAACAATCAAGGATAAACCAAAAACGGGTAATCAAAATTCAGGACTTACATTCGAATCTAAAGTAAGTGGTGTTCTTCAAGGAAAATTTGGAAATGGTCTCACGCGTATCCAAAAATTAGGAGATGATTACAAAGCAGTTCAAAAAGAAGTTAATAAAAGATTATTAAGAAATTAAAGTTTCTTATTAATTATGGTTTTCTTTCTTATTAAAATTGTTTTAGGCCTTTTTTTTATATTTTATTTACCCAATTTTATAGTAAAGAAAAAAAAGATGAAACAATTTACATTGGAACATCTCGCTGTAGTGTTAAGTAAATCTTTTGGATTTATTATAATTCTGTATTCAATATTCGTATTTGTTTTTAAATAAGTTAACGAATAAATAATTTCAATCATTTTGTAATTTTTACCTAACTGTATTCGCATTATGATTGAAACTTCTTTAATTTCTTCAGTTGATGGTTTACATAATTTTGTAAACGAACGAGAAAGATGTCATTTTTCATTTGATTTTTGGAACACCATCGCATTTTCGAATCCAGATTTTAAAATTGAACGTGAAACTCTTCTCAATCAGTTTTGTAGTACAAAAAAAAATATAACTTCAGTAATTTCCGAAATTTCGATAAATTACAATAAAAATATGATGCAGTTGAATGAGGTAGTTTCAACTGAGGAATTGAATTTTAAATTATATGATTATATTGAATTATCTCTAGATTATCGAAAGCAGGTTTTAAGAAAAACTAATGAATTGTTTTTAGAATTTCCTCCCAAACTGAATAAAAATTTTCTTGAAATATTTGATTATTTGAATTCGATGTCAAAATTAAATACTTCCTCCATTTTAAGTAATACCGCCTTCGTTTCTGGAGAGACAATTCGAAAATTTCTAGATTCCGTTAATCTAAGGTTTGATTTTTATGTTTTTTCAGACGAAGTTCTTTTAGCCAAACCTAGTAATGGAATTTTTCAATTATTACTTGAAAAATCAATGACATTACATGAAAATAAAATTATAAGTAATGATATCGTACATATCGGTGATGACTATGAAGCTGATGTGTTTGGTGCTTTGAATTTTGGAATTAATGCATTTTTAATAGGACATGAATAATTTTTGTTTAAAACTTCCAAGCATTGCGGCACATAGAATATTTGATTTAAAAAATATTTCTTTCTCGTTAGAACATTTTAGTGAATTTAAGCATGGTTCGGAATTATGTTCAAAATTATTTGCAAAAGATCTTTACGAAAAATTTAAGGAGTCAAATTTTATGAAAGATCTCGAAGGTAAAGATATACGAATTTATAGTAGTCCATATAGTGAATTAGCGACTGCCTCATTACACTTGACAAAAGCGTTTATTCAATATTTAGAATCGGATAAATCTTTTATTCCGAAATCTATAGGTCATCATAAAATAAGAAGAATACAAACTTATTCCGAGGATTATGGTGCATTATCTGCTGTTAGTAGATATGAATTAATTAAAAATGACACGTATGCTTTTGAGGAAATCCCATCTCCAAATGACTATTTAATTTTTCTTGATGATATTTCAATTACTGGATGCCATCAGTATGTAATTGAAAATTTATTAAAGACCAATTATTGTAAAAATAAATGTTTATTTCTCTATTTTGCGAAACTTGAAAATGAAGAAATAGATCCATCAATTGAAAAATACTTAAATAACTTTAAAATTAATAGCGTCGAATCAATTTTTAACCGGATTATTTCTGATGATTTTCTCAATACAACAAGGATTACGAAAAGAATATTAAGTTTCTCAAGTGTTGACCGAGAGACTTTTATGCAATATGTTGGTTTAAATAATGCGTATTCAATACTAAAAGTAATTTTAGAGGATGCTAAAAGGAATGAATATCATCAGATGATAGAATATTCTTATAATTATGAAACCTTGAACAAACTTCTATTAAATTGATAATTAATGTGATTTTTAATTAAAGGATGTATAGAGTGTCAGATAAGTGTTACACAACAATTAAAAAAGTTGGTCGGTTGTTTGATTAACTCCTTTAATATCAACAAACTATTTAACCCCCCAATTTTAACGAAAGAAATATCCCTTTAATAAAAAACAAATCAAGTTTCTATTTTATTAATTCTTCAGGGAAAATTGCCGTAGTAATTATAACCCTCCTTCTTTCAGGATTATCAATTAATTCTTTGTCTTTAACTCCAATTGGTAATTCTTCACCTTTTCCTATTGTAATGTACTCTATGTCGAGATTATATTTTTCTCTCAGCGCTGCAATTTCTTTTTTTAGTTGTAGTTTAATATTATTAGCACGTTTTTCAGATAATTGCTGGTTGTATTTCATTCTTTCAGCTTCTGAGCCTTTTCCTTGCATATCAGCATATCCTATGATATTTATTCTAATTATTATTGGACTTGAACTAAAACTGGCTGACCCTTGTGTATTCTTGAAATTACGCCAAACATTAATTTCATCTTCCCATTCCGTAACAAATTTCTTTATTTGTTTTTTTGCATTTTCGTTGAGATCAGCCTTCCCTGTTGCAAAGGCATTGTCTGTGGTAATAACTTTTGGATGCGTAATATTTTGGTAAATAATTTTATAAGGTTTTATATAATTATTGTATAAATTAGTTAATTCTTCCTCTAAATGTTCAAGCTCTTGTTTATCAGTTTTACTAAAAGGATTTAAATCATTAATTTTTTTTTGTAAAATTTGTATCTTTAAACTTGTTTCATTTAAAAGTGCTTGAAGCTGTTCTATTCTTGTTGAACCTGGGCCTAAACTTGTAGTATCAGGACGTGGTTCTTTTGTTTCTCCTATTTTTTTTCTCAACTCTTCAACTATTTTAAGTTGCTGCTCTAAACTATCAAGCGTGTTATCCTTCTTTTTCCCAAATCCAAAAATATTCCCAAGCTTAAATTTCGATCTAGATTTTTTTAAATTCTTTTGAGTAAATGCAGTATTTTCAATACCAACAATTACAAAAAACAGTAGGAGTAATTTAAACGAGTATTTTCTCATAATCTCTTTAATTCGTTGTAAAGATCTTTAACTGTCTTATCCCCAATTTTTAAATCAGGTGAGCTTTCTTTAAAAACTTTTATATCGGAAAAAATATTTTCTATTAAATCCTCTATTTTACTTGACTTTTTAGACATCGCTTTAATCTTTGGATAGACTTCAAAAACAAAATACTTAATTCTATTATACCTATTAGATTCATTGGAAAGAAAGTCATCCCAAAGCTTCTCATCCTTTTTCTTTTTTGGCTTATTAATGGGTTTATTGACTATTGTAGTATTACTTTGAATATTTTCAATTGATTCGTGTTCAGTAACTGGTTTATTTTCAGTTATTATATTTGAGCGATTTGATATTTTTAGATCAATATTGTTTGGTGTGGATACAAACGTATCCAATGAATTCGTATCACTTTTAACATCTTTTTTAGGTTCTTCATTTTTGACATCTTTGCTGGAATTAGGACCACTAATTTCTTTAGTTTGCGTCAAATCATCATTCTTATTCTGACTTAGAATTAGAAATAATGCTCCAATCAGAATAACCATCACAATTGAGATTAGAAAGAATAAAATCTTTGGATTTTGGTCTTTTACAAGATATGGCTTGAATTCTTCGAGGTCTTTAAGAGTTAACCAACGATCATTTTTATGAATATTACTTTTACTGTTTAATTCTTTTCGTGCAATAAAATCAATTATTTCTAACTTACTAAATGGACCTACAGTGTTTCCATTTTTTAAAATATAATAAATTGAATCTTTGTCTAAATCGAACATTGAAATAATGAAATGGTCTCAAAAAGAATGGTCTTGTTATTTATATTCTCCCTAATTTCCTTCATCAGCAGCTTCCTCTTTTTCTGGGAAAATAATAGATAAAATTACAGAGATTATCAATATTCCAACGACTATTCCGAGTGATACTGGAGATGGGATATGTATCCATGGAGAAATTACCATTTTCACTCCAATAAATGTCAAAATAATTGATAATCCATATGGTAATTTATTAAACATATGAATGAAATTGGAAAGGAGAAAATATAGTGATCTTAATCCCAGAATAGCAAAAATATTGGAAGTGTAAAGGATAAACGGGTCGTCTGACACCGCAAAAATTGCAGGTATGGAGTCAACCGCAAATAAAAGATCGGTAAATTCTATAACTGCAATTACAGTTAGTAAAGGTGTGGCTAACTTAATTCCATTTTCAATAACAAAAAACTTTCCGTCGTGAAATTTATCACTTACCTTATAAAACTTTCTCACCAATTTTGCTCCTGCCGAATTAGCAAAGTCAGTTTCATCATCGTCATCATCTGCACCCCATGATTTGATTCCTGCGTAAACGAGAAAAAGGCCAAATGCCGTCAAGACAAGATTAATGCTTACGTCCTTTCCAAATAGATTAAATTCCGGAAGATACGTTACATTTATTAATCCAACACCTGTAAAAATAAATATGGCTCTAAAAAATAATGCACCTATGATTCCCCAGAAAAGTACTTTATGATGAAGTTCTCGAGGCACCTTAAAAAAAGAAAATACCAAAATGAATACGAAAAGATTATCTACAGAAAGTGCTTTTTCAATCCAATAGGCAGTTTGGAATTGAGTGAATTTTTCAATAGCCATCTCTGAGTGTTGTGCATCGGATTTAAAAACGTAATAAATCACAGCTGAAAAAATCATAGCAAAACTTATCCAAACAATTGACCAAATAGTAGCCTCTTTTGAAGTTACAACATGGCTTTTTTTGTTGAATACACCAAGGTCCAATAAAAGCATTGCTACCACTAGAATTCCGAATCCGACCACCAAGGAGGGATGTAAATTTAATATACTTTGACTCATTGTTTTATTTATTATTAGTTAATAATAATAACGACTAATTAATTTATTTTCTAATTCGATTCCGTAAATTGTCAAGTCTGTTTCTTCCTCTTTCAATCACACCTGTAACGCCTGGTTTTTTTTGCAGCAAAGCAGTGATTTGACTTTTTAGCCAACTTTTTATTTTATCCTTATCTCTTGATTTAATAATTAGTGCTAGTTCCTTAGCATCCTCATAAATTTCGTCTAACCATTCTTTGGCTGCATTAATGTCATTTTTAAAAACATCATTCCCTAACATCAACAAAATTTGACTATATTCTCCTTCCTCGTGAAGCCAAATTATTAGTTGATAGAAAATTAGACGGTTTTCTTCTTGTGCGAATTTTTCGTTTTTACTTTTTAACCATTCATTAATTAGCGTTTCGTGATTTCCATAAAAACGAATAACTTCATCAAGTCCTCCTTTATAGTTTTTTTCATATAACCAATCATTTAATTTCCCTGGAACTTTTTGTCTAACATCTGTACAAAATGAATTAACCTCAATAGATTTGTTTTCATTTGCTTGAAACTCTATAGTATCTAAATTATCTGCTGTAATTAAACTCTGTTCTTCAGTTATGGGATTTATAAAATAAAGTCCTGCAGGTATTTTGATTCTTAAAGTACGATTGGTCTTGTTTTGAATTTTCACTTTAATTCTTCTAAATGTTCCCAAACCATCGGCAGTAATAGAAACGATATCTTCGGCAATAGCATCACGTAATTCATAGTTGTTGTCAATCGTTGGTCCGACAGGAGGTTTAGGTGTTTCATCATCACCCTTCTTTTTTTCTTCAGATGAACATGCAAACAATGCCAATGATAGTACCAAAAATGCGAATAGGTTTCTTGTTGTGGAAGTCATGATTTTTTTTGGCTAATATAGTTTTTTAATCAGTTCTCTACATATTTTTTTTCATTTTTTTTACAGTTTAAAGAAGTTTCAGCTGGTTAAATCCTATCGTTGTAACTATTTTTTATTTCAGCATTAATCAATAAAAAATTATGAAACTTCCGTTTTTATTCCTTTTAATTTCTTTTTTTATGACGAGTACCTTAAGTGCTCAAGAACTGTCAACTGAAGAACAGAAATTATATAAATTGATAACTGACTATCGTAAGTCACTCGGTTTACCTGTGGTGCCACTATCACCAGCCCTTACTTATGTAGCGCAAACCCATGTGAAGGACTTAGTCGTTAACAAGCCAGATTTAGGAGAATGTAACGCGCACAGTTGGTCTGCCTTTGGTCCGTGGGAAGGATGCTGCTATACTTCCGATCATTCAAAGGCTTCTTGTCTATGGAATAAACCACGAGAATTGACAGGTTACAAAGGAAATGGTTATGAGATTGCTGTTGGATCTAATAAATGTTGTAGCGATTTTGTAATGACTCCGGAATATGCACTTCAATCGTGGATTAAAAGTCCAGCACATCATGCATGTATGACCAATCAAAATATGTGGTCACAAGAATGGAAGGCAATGGGAGTAGGCCTTTATAAAGGCTTCGCCGTTGTATGGTTTGGACATGAAGTGGATAAGACGGTTTCCATACAATAAAGAAAAAATCATATAATGAAAGTAATAGACAAATTAAATCAAGCACTTGTATTATTTTGTATTGTTTACTTCAGTTTTATCGGTAAGCTTCCCCTGAACAGTAACATTAATAGATACATAAGAAAGGACTTGCACCGGGCTTTTTAACTGAATATATTGCTTACTAAGAACCTTTAACGATTTCAAATCTAGTAAATTTAACTAATTTTATATTATCACCTAATATAGAAAACCATGTACATGACTCATTATAATTATCTAAATTGATAATCATTCCAATATACCAACCATCAATTAAAAAATAAATTGTACGTAATGAACCTGAGTAAGAAAATTCAATATCTCCTTGGGTTTCTAATATGCCTTGGCGATAAAATTTAAATTGTTTGTTACTTAGATCAATCTCGTAAGTGCCATTTACTTCTCGATGCGGACTGGAAACGAAATTATTAGGATTATTAATCACGTCAAAATAATCTTCAGTATACACAGAATCAAATTGTGAATCTTGAACTTGATATACATTAATTTGGATAATTTGACTGAAGGATAAT
>JACCDW010427417.1_pt1 | contig 22448 bp, 19 predicted proteins | sample 7449781 | NCBI WGS metagenome assembly JACCDW01 (sample SAMN15323449, study PRJNA562643) | freshwater metagenome | isolation source: river surface water | place: USA:Blue River Watershed | collected 2017-08-18
AATTTTCAACAACTGGTTTACTTCCAAACCATACACCCGCTGGCACAACTGCCTGAAAAACCTCACCGTTTTCGGGGTTATTGCCCAATTTTATGAGTTGCATATTTTTCTCATTATCAATGTAATAGACATTGAGAGCATCGCCCGCATAGAAATGCCACATTTCGTCGGACTTAATGCGATGAAAGGCTGAAAAATGATGGCTTTCCAACAAAAAATAAATACCTGTGCTGTAATTTCTATCACCCGAAAAGCGTTTAGGAAGAGAGTTTTTGTCAATCAGTTCGGTCGAACGATACGTTTCGGCAAAATATCCGCCTTCGGGGTGGCTTAGCATTTGCAATTTTTCGACCCAATATTTGGCATCAAACATAGAAAAAGCAGGAATTAAGGAATGAATGTTTTATTTTTGAGCAAAATTACTGGAAATTATTAGCTTTTAGGCCTTAGCAATTAGCTTTTAGTAAAAAGTGAGATTCTTACTATATGTATGGACCACTTTTATGCAAAGAACTAATTGCCAATAGCTAATTGCTAACAGCAAAATAACTAATGAAAAACAAATTTGTCGTAGCTCTGCTGATTATTGGCGGAATCATTGCAGTAAATATTGCCGCTTCTTATGTTTTCTTTCGCCTTGACCTTACCGAAGAAAAGCGTTATTCGTTGTCGGATGCCACTCAAAGTTTGCTCGAAAATCTTTCGGCCGAAGATTCAACCGATGTTTTCGTGAAAGTGTATTTAGATGGTGAAGAACTTCCAGGCGGTTTCGAACGCCTCAAACGTGCCGTAACCGAAACCCTCGAAGAATTTAAGGTTTACGGCGGCACCAATATCAACTACAAGTTTATTAACCCTAATGCCGAAACCGATACCAAAAAGCGTGAAGAATTTTACGTAGAATTGGCAAAAAAAGGCATGAATCCAACACGAGTGGTTGATACAAAAAATGGCCGTCAGATTGAAAACATCATTTTTCCTTATGCTCTCGTAAGTGCGGGTGGGCGAGAAGTGCCTGTTTTATTGCTCAAGGGCACACAAGGCAAAACAGCGGAAGAAAAACTCAACCAATCGAACGAAAATGTGGAGTATGAATTGGCCACGGCGATTCGTAAACTTACTTTGAGAGAACGCAAAAAAATTGGTTTGTTAGCCGAATTTACGAAATTAAAACCGCTTAACTTCTCTGACTTAATCGCTTCATTACAAGAGCGTTACGACCTTTTTATTATTGATGCAAAAAGCTCTCCGACTTTTCAAGGGCTTGATGCCTTGATTTTGCCAAAACCCGATTTCCCTGTTGATGATAGCACCAAATACAAAATCGACCAGTTTGTCATGAACGGCGGCCGAGCCTTGTTTTTTGTTGATGGCTTGAAAGTTGATTCAGTTGGATTGGAAGGTAATTTTGCACAACCTTTGGAGCTAAATCTGACCGATTTATTTTTTAAATATGGAATTAGAATCAACACAAATATCGTTAAAGACGGAGCCAGTTGTGCCGTAATTCCGTTGGTTGTGGGCGATTTGGGCGATAAACCAAATATCCAGCCCGTGCCTTATCGCTATTTTCCGTTGATTAATAATTTCGGTAAAAGTCTTATTACCAATAATTTAGATTTAGTTTATGGCCGATACGTAGCTTCGATTGATACGGTGCGAGCCGACGGAGTAAATAAAATTCCACTTTTAATGACCACGCCTTACACAAAAGTGCTCAATGCACCTGCATTCGTAACATTCAACGATGCTCGTACGGATACCGAACAAGCTGAATATCAAGGTGGCGTAAAGACGATTGCGTATTTATTGGAAGGGAAATTCCAGTCTTTATATAAAAATCGTTTATTGCCTAACGACCCAAAATTTGCCAATTTCAAAGCCGAAAGTGAGCCAACTAAAATCATTGTTTGTTCGGATGGAGACTTAATCGTGAATGAAGTAAGTCAGAAAACAGGTAATCCTTTGCCGCTGGGCTACGATAAAGTAACCCAGCATACATTTGGCAATAAAGACTTTGTGATGAATGCCATTGATTATTTAATCGACGAAGATGGTGTAATTCAGGCTAAAGGAAAAGAAATAAAATTACGCCCGCTCGACAAGCTTCGCACCCGTGATGAACGAACTTTCTGGCAAATCCTAAATATTGGCCTACCAGTTGGCTTAGTTTTATTGTTTGGATTTATCTTACAATGGGCAAGGCGTCGTAATTACGGTGCCGCTTAATTATAATCTAATTGATTGATTATAAGAGTGTAACTAAACCGTATAATAAAAATATTTCTGAGCAAAAATACTTATTTGCTTTCTTGGAAACGTACAAATCATAAAATTAAAATTTGAACAAAACACATAAATTATTGTACTAAAAAAGGCTCAAAAAGAGCCTTTTTTTATGTAAAATAGCGGAATTTTACCAGTTTACACAATAAAACTCTTATTAAAGAAGTTTATATAAAATTAGATTTTTTTTAGAAAAATGGTCTTATATTTGCAAAAGTGTATGACGAAATGAACATTTTATTTTATTTTTGTGTTGAAAAAAAATATTGGAATTATTAGATTTGTCCAAATTTGTTAATACATTGCACTTTATATTCTAAGCAAAACTGAAAAACATTCTTTCACAATGGAAGACTACAATAAAATAATCGAATCTCTTGGCGTAAAATTCGCTAAGGCACGTCACATCAGAATCTTACAAACGATTAAGATTAAAAACGTATATGACGTAGAAAACACCATTCTTGTATTATACAATGGTGAAGTGAAACTTGCTGGTAACGAAGAAAAAGTAGAGCCAGGTGACCTATTATTCATTCCAGGAGGAAAAGCCGCAACGCTTACCTACGGAACGGGTGAACCGAAAAATATCTCTTATGAAGAGTTCATGACTCGTCGTGAAAGCTACTGGGAGACCCTAACCGACCCTTCAACAATCGGACAAGTACCAAATTCGTTTGGTTTAATTGCCTTTGAAGCAAAGGTTTTTGACTCAGTAAACTTCTTTACTTCATTGGATATTCCTCCGTTTTTTATCAAGGCTCACAGCAAACTTGGCTCGTTGATTCATGATATTTTGAAGGAAGATTGCTCTGATGAAGCAGGTCGTGGCCGTGTAATTAGAAATAAAACCGAAGAGATTGTTATCGAAATCGTGCGTCATATCTTGAAAAACAGAATGTTTGTGGAGCAATTGGCCACTAACAGTACGTACTTCAAAGACCCACGCTTGATTGACATTTTTACATACATCAAAAATAGCCTTCCAGGTGATTTATCAAATAAGCAGTTGGCAAACGTTGCCAATGTTTCGGAAGATTATGTTGGGCAATACTTTAAGATGCTCACGGGTATCAACCCACAAGATTATATTGAGTATCAACGTATGGAAGCTGCCGTAACGCTTTTGCGTACATCGAAGAAAAGCATCCGTGCCATTGGGCATGAAGTTGGATACAAAGATACCGCTTATTTCTGCCGTCGTTTCAAGATGATGTTTGGTATTCCAGCAGGAAAAATGCGTAGAAGAGAATCTCTAATGATTGGTTAAGATTTTATCCGCCCGTCGCAATTAATACTTCATAAAGCAAAGCCGCTCGTGCAAACGAGTGGCTTTTTTATTGGAAATAATGCTAAAAGACAATTAAATAAGCTGCTTTTTTCTATTTTTGGAAAAACTCTCGTAAATTCGTTTTCATGATTTTACCGAAACATAGCAACAAATGTCTCATAAAAAAACGTCGGAAAATACTCGTCGAAACTTTCTAAGTGCTTCATTTTTGGCTGCTTTTGGCCTGACAAATCTGAACTTTATTTCTAAGATTGATAACCCGAAAACCATCAAGCCCGCAGCCCTTAAAAGGGGTGATACCATCGGTTTGGTTTGTCCTGCCTATTCGGCATTTATAAAAGAGGAGGTAACGATTGCGGTAGAAGGTTTACAAACCATGGGTTTTAAGGTGGTACTGGGAAAACATGTTTTCGACCGCTACGGTAATTTGGCAGGAAAAGACGAAGACCGTGCTGCCGATATCAACGAAATGTTTGCCAATAAGAGCGTAAATGCTATCATGGCCATGCACGGAGGTTGGGGAAGTGCCAGAATATTATCGTTGCTCAATTACGATACCATCAAGAATAACCCAAAGATTTTTATTGGTTACAGCGATATAACTGCCCTATTATTAGGCATTTACAGCCAAACTGGACTCGTTACGTTTCATGGCCCAGTGGGTTCTTCTACTTGGAATGCCTTTACGGTTGATTATTTCAAGAATACATTGATTGATGGAAATGCCACACGTATGAGTAATCCGATACGAAAAGGCGATGCTTTGGTGCAAATGGAAGACCGCATTTATACAATTCACAGTGGCAAGGCAAGTGGCAAACTAATTGGGGGAAATCTGACCGTACTTTCGCATATTCTTGGCTCTACGTACGTTCCTGATTTCAAAGGTGCAATTTTGTTTATCGAAGATGTGCAAGAAGATACTTATCGCATCGACCGTATGATGACACAGCTCAAAATTACAGGAATTTTGAACCAACTGGCAGGTTTTGTATTCGGGAAATGTACCGATTGTCCACCCTCAAAAAACTATGGCTCACTAACGCTCGAAGATATTTTTGAAGACCACATTAAACCACTCAAAATTCCAGCATTTTCGGGAGCTATGATTGGGCATATTAAAGATAAATTTACCGTTCCGATTGGCATCGAGGCCACCATTGATGCCGACGAAGGAACAATCAAACTCAAAGAATCAGCAGTGATTTAATGTGAAGCGAACCGAGCGATGGTCGCTTGTAGTTCGCTGTTACCTAAAATGATTAACAAAAAAGACGAAGTGCAAGCAACCAAGCGTTGCCCGACAAACGTTACCCGCTTCGTCCCATAATAAATATGAAAACTAAACTCATTCCACTCTTTATTTTATTTGGAATTTTTACAACAAAAGCACAAAAATGGGAGCGAACATCCAGCGAAGATGGTGCAGTGCCGCTCTCTTGGAAAACAACCCATCAAACGGCTTCACTGGCGGTTGATATTGACAAAGATGGCATCGAAGAATTTGTAATGGCTGGGTATGGCCAAGCAACTTCGATTATTTATCTGAAATTCGACCGTGCGATTGGCTGGCGAGAATTTGCCGTTGAAAAAGAAGCTCTTTCACTCGAAACTGGGGGCACATTTTATGACATTGATAGCGATGGAGATAATGACTTGGTTTTTGGTGGCGATGCCCAAAGTAATAAAATTTGGTGGTGGGAAAACCCTGCTCCATTTTTCAATCCTAATGTGCCGTGGCATCGTTTTGAAATCAAAACCGATGGTGAAAATCAACATCAGGATATGGTTTTCGGCGATTTTAAACAAACAGGTAAAGCACAACTGGCATTTTGGAACCAAGGAGCAAAAACGTTATTTGTATCCAATATCCCGAGTGAAGTGCGTAGCGGGAAATGGGTTTTCGAGCCAGTTTTTGTGGCTGATAAAGATACCAAACTCATAAAAGGTTGCGTAGCTTCCGATGTTGACGGCGACGGAAACAAAGATTTAGTAGCAGGAAATTATTGGTTCAAATATGTTGATGGGAAATTTAAACCCACAAAAGTTGCCGAAGATGGAGGAAGAGTAGTTGCGGCTAAATTTAGAGCAGGAAAGAAAGCACAGCTTGTGTTTGCTCCAAGCGACAGCAAGGGGCATTTAATGCTCTACGAATGCACAGGAAGTGCGGAAGTATCAGCTAACTGGAAGGGTCGTGATTTAATCGGCCGTGAACTTTCACACGCTCACACACTTGAAGCTGCCGACATCAACGACGACGGCAATTTGGATATTCTTTGTGCTGAAATGGTTAAGTGGGAATCCACCCCGAGGGACGATAAATCGACCACAGATAATAATCCGAATGCTGAGGCTTTTATACTTTATGGCGATGGTAAAGGTGGCTTCACGAAAACGGTTTTTCAGACAGGAATAGATTTCCATGAAGGAAAAGTTGCTGATATTGATGGCGATGGCGATTTGGATATTCTATCGAAATCGTACATCTGGAAAACTCCAAGAGTAGAAATGTGGCTACAAAATGGTACGGGCGAACGCCAACCAATCATTAATAAAATACTCGATGGTCGTATCGGTTTAGAACTTTATAGTCTGAGAGATTATTTCAAGACCGATGTGAAAGGCACACTTGCTTACGTGAAAAGTCTCGGTATCACCGAAGTAGAAGTAGCGGGTACTTACGGCATGAAAACCGAAGATTTTAAAGCTGAACTCGATAAAGCAGGTCTGAAACCATACAGTACTTTGCTTGATTATAACCTTTTCAAAGATAGTATCAGTAAGGTTGTGGCAACTTGCAAAGCATTGGGCATAAAACACGCTGGTTGTGCTTGGATTCCTCATGTAAGCAATAAATTTGGCAAAGAAGATGCCGATAAAGCCATCAAGGTATTTAATAAAGCGGGCGAAACTTTGGCAAAAGAAGGCATTAAGTTTTTCTATCATACTCACGGATATGAATTTAAACCAACCGAAGAAGGTACACTTTTCGACTATATCGTGAAGCAAACAAACCCTGATAATGTTGGCTTTGAGTGCGATGTTTATTGGGCGTTTCATGGTGGCCAAGACCCTGCTCTTTTGCTCAAAAAACACAAAGGCCGTTTTGTGGCTTTGCATATCAAAGACATGAAAAATGGACAAGAAACTGGCGAATTATCGGGCGGAACACCATTGACTTCAGACGTAGCCGTTGGAACGGGGCAGTTAGACTTTCGAAAAATTCTTCGAGCAGCCATTCAGACAGGCGTAAAATTCTATTATATCGAAGATGAAAATGCTGAAGTCAAAGAACACTTACCCGTTTCGTTACGCTACCTCAGAAATTTAAAATAATCATTGCCATTTGATGGCTTTAAATACAATTTGAGCGTAATTATTCTTTTCGTATAAAATCCCGATGTGATTTTTATTCATTTTCACGATGTCAGAGTAAGCAGCATAATCGTTTGCTTTGGCATCGTTGTTTTTTTCTATGACTTGTGTCCACGGCCAAGTTTTTCCCTCATCAAAGCTAATTCTTAGGGTTAGATTATCTCGTTTTTGGGTATCGGCTGCATTGCAAAAAGCTAAAATATGTTTGCCGTTTTTTACCCCCAAAGATAAAATACTTCCTTCACACACAGGGTCGGGTAGATTTGGGTCGAAATAGGTTTTATCCCAAGTTTCACCGCCATCTTTACTAATTGCCACTATTCGTTGATGAATATCTCCTTTCTGATTTCTCATATTCATCATCAAGCCATTTTCTGAAATTTCGGTGGCGGTAGCTTCGTTGCTCCCTGCCAGTTCAATCGTTTGGCTTAAACGAAAGGTTTTGCCGTGGTCGTCCGTAAAAAATCCGTGAGCGGCGTAATCGGTAAATTGTTTCTGTGGCTCACCTGCCGAATGATTGGCCGCAACAAAAATTCGTCCTTTGTATTTACCCGACTGAAACTGCATGGCGTGGCCAGGTGTATTGGCATAAGACCGCCAATCTTCTTTGAATTGATATGGGGTATTTGCTTGGTTTGGTCGATGAACTTGGTTTGTAATATTCACGCCTTCACTCCAAGTTTTTCCTCCATCAGTTGAGGTCTTATACCACACTTCTCGTAAACCCTTGCCCTTTCTTACTTCGTTTTCGTGGTTATTTCCTGTATTATAAAACAAAAATAAACGTCCTTTTGGAAAACTGGGGTCAGTAGCATCAAAAACAGGAGCAGGATTACCCGCCTGCAAAGAATCATAATTAACAATGGTTGTCATTTCTCCCCAAGTTTTGCCATTGTCGGTACTGCGTTTCAATACGATGTTTATATCGCCAAAATCGCCACTTCCTTTTACACGACCTTCGGCAAAAGCCAGTAAATCACCGTTGGGAGTCTTGACGATGGCAGGAATTCTATAAGATTTATGTCCTTCTGTTCCCGAAACAAAAACCGATGTTTGTGCGATTAGTTGGTAAGAAAGTAGAAATACAATGATTAATTTATACATAACAAGAGGGTTTATCGAGGTTGAATAAGTTTCAAAATAACATATTATTCAGCAAAAATCTTAATTGAACACAATAATATCATCCCTTCGGGATTTTGTCAATTTGTTGGATACTATTTTCTATAATCCTGCCATGCTTCCAGCATTTTGTTTGTAATAAACCTCGAAGAGGTGAAATGATTATAGAAAAGCATATAAATCCCATTTTAAACCCCGAAGGGGTGATATTTTCTGATATACATTTTAGCCAGTTTATTGATTAAATAACTACCTTTGAGCAGCTTTACATTTCATTTTAAATTACTCTAACTCAATGCCCCACGTCTTCTATTTGCCCATTACGGTTGCTCCCGAAGATATTGACGAACTCAATCACGTAAATAATATTGTCTATCTGCGTTATGTACAAGATGCTGCCATTGGGCACTGGAAAACTGTGCCGCACGAAATTGCTTCACAGATTATCTGGATGGCTCGTCGACACGAGATTGATTACCTCAAACAAGCCTTTTTGGGAGAAGAATTGATAGCCAAAACGTGGGTCGATGATTTTGTGGGAGTAAAGAGTATTCGTCACTGCGAAATCATGCGAGGTGAGGAAGTTTTGGCCCGCTCAGTCACGCACTGGATTTCTCTCGATGCCCAAACTTTACGCCCGAAACGTATCACGGAAGAGATTGTAAAGCAGTTTTTCCCTGAAACAGAAGAAAGATAATTCAAAAAACGACCATTTTTCTAATAAAAAACGCTACTTTTGCTCAAGAAAATGACGTAAGCTTTATTACTCATTCGCTCATTCAATCATTCACAATAAAAGAAGATGGGACTTTTTGACTTTTTTAGCAAGGAAAAAAAAGAAACGCTTGACAAAGGCTTAGAAAAAACAAAGACCAGTATTTTTGATAAAATCTCACGGGTAATTGTTGGAAAATCGAAGGTTGATGAAGAAGTTTTAGATGAATTAGAAGAAATTCTGATTAGCTCAGATGTGGGTGTTGAAACAACCGTAAAAATCATTCGTCGAATCGAAGACCGTGTAGAGCGAGATAAATATACCAGTGTCGAAGAATTAGACCGTATTTTAAAAGAGGAAGTAGCTGCTCTTTTGGCTGAAAATAATTCACAAGACGTAAAAGATAGCTACGAAACCGAACATCTGCCGAAACCTTACGTTTTGATGGTTGTGGGCGTGAATGGTGTAGGAAAAACCACCACCATTGGAAAACTCGCACATCAGTTCAATAAACGAGGTAAAAAAGTAGTTTTGGGAGCAGCCGATACTTTTAGAGCGGCTGCCGTTGACCAGCTCAAACTTTGGGGCGAGCGTGTGGGTGTAACGGTTGTTGACCACGGAATGAACACCGACCCATCATCGGTGGCATTTGATGCCGTGAAAAAAGGCATGGAATTGGGTGCCGATATCATCATCATTGACACGGCGGGGCGTTTGCATACCAAGGTAAACTTGATGAACGAATTGGGTAAAATAAAACGTGTGGTACAAAAATTCTTACCCGAAGCTCCGCACGAAGTAATGTTGGTTTTAGATGGAAGTACAGGTCAAAATGCCGTGATTCAAGCCCGAGAGTTTACGAAAGTAACCGAAATCAGCTCTTTGGCCATCACAAAACTTGATGGCACAGCCAAAGGTGGCGTAGTTATCGGTATTTCGGATGAATTCAAGATTCCAGTAAAATATATTGGTGTTGGTGAAAAAATGGACGATTTGCAAGTTTTCAATAAAATGGAATTTGTCGATTCATTGTTTAAGAAATAAAATTTCACATTATTGATAAAGTAAAAGCATCGGTTTGAAATCGATGCTTTTTTTGTGACAAAAAAACAGATAGAGTAATTAAAACTCATAACTTTACCTAAAACTATTCAACACTAAAAACCTATACATGAAAAATTTGACACACTTTCGTACATGCAACCTCTGCGAGGCCATGTGCGGACTCGAAATAAAAGTAGAAGAGGACGTAGTGACCAAAATAGAAGGCGATAAAAACGACCCTTTTAGCCGTGGGCATATCTGCCCCAAAGCCGTTGCTTTGAAAGATATTTACGAAGACCCTAATCGCTTGAAATTTCCAGTAAAACGTACTGAAAATGGCTGGCAACAAATTTCGTGGGAAGTAGCTTTTGACGAAGTTGTGAGCAAAATCAAGGAAATTCAAGCAAAATATGGCAATAATGCTGTGGCGATGTATCAAGGAAACCCCTCGATTCATAATTTGGGGACAACCATGAATTCTCCACTTTTTGCCAAATCACTGCGTACCAAAAATATGTTTTCGGCAACATCGGCCGACCAACTTCCGCATCATTTTGCGGCTTGGCAAATGTTTGGACACCCGATGCTAATGCCTATTCCCGATATTGATTTTACTGATTTTATGCTCATTATTGGTGGCAATCCGATTGCCTCTAATGGCAGTATAATGTCGGTGCCAGATGTGGCAAACCGTCTAAAAGCCATTCAGAAACGTGGTGGAAAAGTAGTAGTTATTGACCCTCGTTTTACTGAAACTGCCGCCAAAGCCAACCAACACTTTTTCATTCGCCCAGGCACAGATGCTTTTTTGCTTTTAGCCATTATTCAAACACTTTTTGCCGAAAAATTAGTCAATCTTGGCCATTTAGCCGATTTTACTGACGGAATTGAAGCACTAAAAGAAATTTCTGCTGAGTTTACACCCGAAAAGGTTGAGAAACAAACAGGTATTTCAGCCGAGAATATTCGTCAGCTTACGCATGAGTTTGTTCAGGCAAAATCGGCGGTTTGTTATGGTAGAGTAGGGGTTTCGGTGCAAACTTTTGGTAGTATTGCCCAATGGTTGATAAATGCAATCAATGTACTCACAGGAAACCTTGACCGCACAGGCGGAGCGATGTTCACTGCCCCAGCCGTTGATTTTCTGGCAAGAGCCAAAACCGATAACCGTTTTAATCGTTGGCAGAGCCGAGTGCGTGGTTTACCCGAGTTTTTGGGTGAATTGCCCGTAGCTACGCTTGCCGAAGAAATTCTGACCGAAGGAGAAAGCCAGATAAAATGCTTGATTACGAGTTGTGGAAATCCGATTTTATCCACACCTAATGGTGGACAACTCGATAAAGCCCTTGAATCGCTCGAATATATGGTGGCGATTGATATTTACATCAACGAAAGTACTCAACACGCCGATATTATTTTACCTCCTGCGACGGGCTTAGAAGTGCCACATTATGATATGACATTCCATGTATTGGCGGTCAGAAATACAGCTAAGTTCTCGGAAGCACTTTTTCCGAAGGCCGATGGAGCAAAATATGACTGGGAAATTTACCAAGAATTAGCCTACCGAATGACTCACCCGACATCAAGCAACGAGGGCTTTGTGGCAGAAGCCCCCGAAGTTAAGCTGGATTTAGGTTTACAGTTTGGCTCTTATGGACTTTCCTTACAAAAACTCAGAGAAAATCCACACGGTATTGATTTAGGAGCTTTAAAGCCTTGCTTACCCAACCGCCTTTTCACGCCCGAAAAACGAATCAATATTGCTCCCGAAATATTAGTAAAAGATATTGAAAGATTGCGTAAGTCGTTCAGTGACAATGGTTTACGTGATGGGTTTGAGTATTTGTTAATCGGAAGAAGACACCTACGAGATAATAATTCGTGGATGCACAATTCAGAACGACTGGTGAAAGGCAGAAATCGCTGTACGTTGATGATTCATTCGGAAGATGCGAAAAACCTTAATTTAGAAGGAAACTCGTTGGTAAAAGTAACTTCAAGAGTAGGAAGCGTAGAATTGCCTATCGAAATTACCGACCAAGTGATGCGTGGCGTAGTGAGCATGCCACACGGCTACGGTCATGCCCGAAAAGGTGTAAAGCTTGATGTAGCCACACAATACGCTGGCGTGAGCATCAATGACCTAACTGATGAGTTAGTGTTAGATGAGCTCACAGGAAATGCGGCTTTCAATAATGTAGCCGTACGAGTAGAAAAAGTTTAAAATAACGTATAATGCCAGAAAAAACGGAAAAAATAGCTAAACACACACGCATTTATCGCAAAATCCATAAATGGATTTCAATTCCTTTGTTTGTGTTTATGTTTCTTATTGGAGCAACAGGTTTACTTTTGGGTTGGAAAAAAGCAGCAGGTATTTTACCAAGCACAAAGAAAGGCTCAAACTCCGAAGCCCAAACTTGGCTTTCATTAGATAACATTCAAGCTACTGCCCAACAATTTGCCAACGACAGTCTAAAACTTTCTACCGAAATCGACAGAATTGATGTCAGGCCACAAAAAGGGATGGCAAAAATCGTTTTTACTGAGCATTTCACTGAATTACAAATTGATTGTGCAACAGGCGAGATACTTTCGATTGCCCAACGAAACTCAGATATTATTGAAAAAATCCATGATGGTTCGATTCTTGATTTTTTCGTAAAAACCCAAAACGATGAAATCAAACTTTTTTATACCACAATTACTTCTTTAGGCTTAATTTTGTTGTCTTTTAGTGGTTTTTGGCTTTGGTACAACCCCAAACGCATTAAAAAACAAAAGTTGGCTCAATAGTTTTATTGGTCTGATAGTCAATTACCTAATAACTAAAATTTTATAATCCCGAAATCGTTTAATCGTGTCTATTTTTCTTGCGTGTTTGGCTGCATTTGTGGCAGGTTTTATTGATTCAATCGTTGGTGGCGGTGGACTCGTTCAAGCTCCTGCATTGTTTATTTTGTTTCCGCATTATTCAGTACCTCAGATTATCGGAACTAATCGTTTTGCTTCGTTTATGGGAACTGGCGTTGCGGGGTATCAGTATTCGAGAAAGGTAAAAATTCCGCTCAAAACCGTTTTGTTTGCAGGAATTGGTGCGGGCGTAATGTCTTATTCGGGAGCATTGATTTCGAGTTTGATGAGCGAACGAATCTTAAAACCCACAATTTTGATTTTAATGACCCTAATAGCCATTTACACCTACAAGAAGAAGGATTTAGGGCAGGAAGATAATCATCGCTTTGAGCTAAGCAAAATACCGCTCTACGGTCTTCTAATAGGCATGACGACGGGCTTTTACAATGGTTTTGTTGGGCCAGGAACGGGTAGTTTGCTGGTTTTTGGATTTGTGAGCATCATCGGCTATAATTTCCTTACGGCTTCGGCCATCTCGAAAGTAGTAAATGTGGTAGCCGATATTTGTTCGCTGATATTTTTTGTGGCCAAAGGTTACGTCATGTTTAGCATTGCATTGCCTATGATGGTTTGCAATATGGCAGGCTCGTATGTAGGTAGCCGCATGGCATTACTCAGAGGCAATGGTTTTATCAGAGTTTTGTTTTTGGTAGTAGTTTTTGGACTAATTTTGAGGTTTGGTTATGATATTTGGAAGATGTATTGAATCGGTATTATGATTTAAAGTTTCTCCAAATGAGATTCAAAAACTCTATTTCTTCAATAGAAAAATGTTCTTTCATAATTTTTGTATTATAGATATATGCCATACAATCACCAAATTTTAGGTATTGAGATGAGGGAATTTTATTTGCTTTTAAACACTTTTTTAAAAATTCAACTCTTTTTTCTTCATCATTTGATATAATTTTAAACAATTTTTCAATTTCATCTTGTTTATATCTATTCAATAAATAGCCAGAATCAACGAGACTATTCCAATTTCTTCGTGCCTCCATTCCTTGATGGACATTAAAAAATCTGCCCTTTTCGAGAGCAAAGCGTAAAGGCTCTTTTCTGTTAAAATTTAGATTATTTTCTTCAATTCTTTGCCAAAATAATTCTGTTTCAACGCTAACGCTTTCATTCCACTGTATCAGAAAACCATCTATCAACGATTTTAAACCAACTGAGCTTAATTTCCCTTTTTCTAAACATGTTAATATTTCATTTCTCGCCCAATCGTGATGGTTTGAAATGTTTTCTTTCTGTGAAATATTGAGTTGTTTATTGTTTATATTCAGTTCTTTTGAAATAGCTAACATTTTTAAAAATTCATTAGCTTTTATCAAAGTTTCGTTGGTAACGGGCATATTTCTAATGAATTTTAAGAAAATTAAGAATATTATTACTTAGGTTTTCAAATATATGAAATATCCCGTAGGGATTAAATATTGGTAGAAAAAAGTGTAATTTTCACAAAAAAGTCCTGTAGAGAAGAAATCGATGTTGCGTACCTACGGCACGCCGATATTAGGAGTTGATTTATAAGCTACCAATATTTAATGCCTAACGGCATATTGAAATCGCAAAAAACAAAACCCCTACGAAGCAATTTCGCAGGGGTTTTGATATATTACAGAGTAAAAAATTGGCTAAAAACCCCGAAGGGGTGCAAAGATTATAGTATAAAATCAATTTAATAGTAAAAAAACTCCGAAGGAGTGGTATAAAATGCACGAATCTGAAAAAACAAAACCCCTACAAAGCTATTTCGCAGGGGTTTTTGATATAATTCAGAATCGAAAGATTCTTATAATTCACTAAAATCGAAACTTTCTAAGAATTTGGTTGTGAATTTACCAGATTTGAACGTTTCGTCATCCATCAATTTGATGTGGAACGGAATCGTGGTTTTGATACCTTCAATCACAAATTCTTGTAAAGCACGCTTCATACGAGTCAAAACTTCTTCTCTTGACTGACCCGTAACGATAAGTTTGGCAATCATTGAGTCGTAGTTTGATGGAATCGTGTAGCCCGCATACACGTGGCTGTCAATGCGTACACCGTGTCCACCTGGGAAGTGCAAGTTTGTAATCTTTCCTGGCGATGGGCGGAAACCATTGCGAGGGTCTTCGGCATTGATACGACATTCCATTGCGTATAATTTCGGGAAATAGTTTTTACCCGAAATCGGCACACCAGCAGCCACTTTGATTTGCTCTTTAATCAAATCGAAGTCAGTAACTTCTTCCGTAATCGGGTGTTCAACCTGAATACGAGTATTCATTTCCATGAAATAGAATTTACCGTGCTTATCTACCAAGAATTCAATCGTTCCTGCACCCTCGTAGCCAATAGCTGCTGCACCTTTGATGGCTGCTGCACCCATTTCTTCACGTAATTCTTGTGAAACAATTGGTGAAGGGGTTTCTTCAACCAATTTTTGGTGACGACGTTGAATCGAACAGTCACGCTCCGAAAGGTGACAAACTCGACCGTTTTGGTCGCCCACAATTTGAATCTCGATGTGGCGAGGTTCTTCGATAAATTTCTCCAGATATAAACCATCGTTTCCGAAAGCCGCACCCGATTCCATTTTGGCATCGTCCCATGCTTTTTGGAATTCCGATGAGTTATTGATAATACGCATACCACGGCCACCACCACCAGCAGTTGCTTTGATGATAACTGGATAGCCCATTTCTTCCGAAAGGCGAATACCTTCTTCCACTGACTCAAGCAAACCTTCAGAACCTGGGATTACGGGAACGCCCGAATCTTTCATGGTTGCTTTGGCAGTTGCTTTATCGCCCATTGAGTTGATTTGGTCGGCGGTTGCACCGATAAATTTGATGCCATATTCGGCACAAATTCTCGAAAATTCAGCATTTTCCGACAAAAAGCCGTAGCCTGGGTGAATCGCATCGGCATTCGTGATTTCTGCTGCCGAAATGATACTCGGAATGTTCAAGTAAGATTGTCGGCTGGGAGCAGGCCCGATACAAACAGCTTCATCGGCAAATCTTACATGCAGACTTTCACGGTCGGCAGTAGAATAAACCGCTACTGTTTTAATGCCCATTTCACGGCAAGTTCTGATAATGCGTAGAGCAATTTCTCCACGATTAGCTATTAATATTTTTTTAAACACGATTTTCGAATTTGGAAATTGTTAAAATTTGAAATTTTGAAAAAACTCCGCTTGGGGCAAATCTTCAAACTTACTTACTTTCAAATTAGTTTGGCTCAACCAAGAACAAAGGTTGGTCGAACTCTACTGGAGTTGCGTTTTCAACCAAAACTTTAACGATTTTACCAGAAACTTCTGATTCAATTTCGTTGAAAAGTTTCATTGCTTCAATGATACAAACCACTTTTCCTGTTGACACTTCATCACCAACTTCCACAAAGTTTGCTTTGTCTGGGCCAGGTGAGCGGTAGAATGTTCCAATCATTGGTGATTTGATAGTAATTAAATTGCTTGCTTCGGCTACTGGAGCAGGAGCAGCTGCTGGAGCAGCTGGTGTGGCTACTGGTGCAGGAGCTGGAGCCGCAACTACTGGTGCTGGAGCAACATAAGCAGGTTGTGCTTGAACAGCCACAGGAGCAGCATTTGAATAACGCTTAATAGCCAGTTTCAATTCCGAAGTTTCGATGTTTACTTCGTCTAAACCTGATTGAGATATAAAATCTATTAGTTTTTGGATGTCTTTTGTTTCCATGAAGGGTAGATAATTTTCGTGGTTTTTGAGTATTTACCGTACAAATGTAAAAAGAAAGACGATACCTACAAAGAAATAAGAAAAGCAGAAATATGATTTCGGAGCTACCTAATTCTTTGCTACTTTTCAAATCTTTGAAGCTATCGTCAGTGATAATATTTCGTTTTGAATATTCAAAAAGAGCTTTTAGATAAGCGGATTGATTATTTGCCTTCTTTTACTCTTGAGTCGTATTCGTAAGTATTCGTATTTACACGAATTAATTCATCGTTTTCGATGAAAAGAGGTACTTTGATGGTTGCACCTGTCTCAACCGTTGCTGGTTTACTTGGGCTGGTAGAGGTATCACCTTTCAAGCCTGGCTCAGTGTAAGTTACACGAAGCTCAACGTATTGAGGAAGTTCAACGCTCAGAATTGTCTCGGTTTCGGCGTGAACTAATACCGAAACAGCCTGACCATCTTTCATTAAATCGGCTTGTGGAACCATCTTTTCATCGAGGTTGAATTGCTCGAAAGTTTCGGTTTCCATAAAGTTATAGCCGTCTTCGTCTTTATAAAGAAATTGGAATTCTCTTTTTTCGATACGAGCTGTAGTAACTGTTACACCTGAAGTGAAGGTATTATCAATTACTCTACCTGTTTTGATATTTCTAAGCTTTGTTCTAACGAAAGCTGGGCCTTTACCTGGCTTCACGTGTTGGAACTCTACAATTGAATAAAGGTCGTTATTCCATTCTAAACAAAGACCATTTCTAAAATCTGCGGTTGTTGCCATTACTAAATATGTATCTTATTATTTATTCTTATAATTGAATGATGATTGGAAGTGATTACACATAAATCATCGTTACGGCGAACCGTTCAATAGTAACCATTACATTAGATTGACCATTTTATATAAGCTGCTCCCCACGTAAAACCACCACCAAATGCAGCCAAAATTAGGTTATCACCTTTTTTGATTTGGTTTTGGTAATCGAATAAACACAAAGGAATCGTTGCAGCGGTTGTGTTTCCGTATCGTTGAATATTGAGCATTACTTTTTCATCACCAATACCCATACGGCGAGCGGTTGCATCAATGATACGTTTATTAGCTTGGTGAGGGACTAACCATGCTACGTCTTCACCCGTGAGATTGTTTTTCTCCATGATTTCGGCCGAAACATCTGCCATGTTTGTCACCGCAAATTTAAATACCGATGGTCCTTCTTGGTGAATATTATGCCATCTATTATCAACTGTTTCGTGGCTGGCTGGGTAACGGCTACCACCACCTTTCATGATTAAATGATGTTCGCCAGTACCATCTGATTTCAAGATGAAATCCATTACACCTTCGTTTTCAGTAGTTGGCTCAAGCAAAACAGCTCCTGCACCATCACCAAAAAGTACGCAAGTTGTGCGGTCAGTGTAATCAACGATTGCCGACATCTTATCCGCTCCGATTACGATAACTTTTTTGTATCGACCCGACTCAATAAATTGTGAGCCCACCGAAAGGGCATATAAAAAGCCCGAACAAGCGGCCAAAATATCAAAACTTCCGATGGCAGGAATACCACACTGCGTACATACTAAGTTGGCTGTTGAAGGAAACATGTAATCGGGTGTTACCGTTGCACATATTACCAAATCAATGTCTTTGGGGTCAGTTCCTGTTTTTGCAAGTAAGCCTTTCACTGCTTCTGAGGCCATGTATGAAGTTGCCAAACCTTCACCTTTCAAAATATGGCGTTCTTTGATACCTGTTCGAGTTGTAATCCACTCATCGTTTGTATCAACCAATTTTTCTAAATCTTCGTTGGTCAAAATATCTTCTGGCACATAGCCATGAATACCAGTGATAGCTGCTTTTAATTTCATTTACATATAGGGTCAAAACCGAAATAATGACCGTTTAGTTAAGAGGTAAATTTTTGAAACTTATTTCAATGAAATAAAGAATAGTCAAACCAGAGGGCAAACCCTCAGAGTATCGACTATTTTTAGTCCTCGTATGATTCGATGATGTGTTCGGTTACTTTCGATTCTACTTGACGAATAGCCAAGAAAATCATGTTCTTGATGGCTTCGGGCGACGAAATACCGTGTGCTACAATTACATTACCTTTGATACCAATAATCGGACTTCCACCACTTACTTCATAATTCATACGGTCAATGAGGGGGTCTTTGATACCTTTTTCGGCGGCATAATCGTAGAACGATTCGCCCATTTTGAAGATAACATTTCCAGTAAAACCTTCGGTCACGATTACGTCGGCTTTGCCATCAAATAAATCACGTCCTTCTACGTTTCCGATGAAGTTGATTTTTTTGTTGATTTTCAATAATTGATGGGCAGCTTGTACAACTGTCGAACCTTTTTGTTCTTCTTCTCCGATATTAAGAAGAGCAACTTTAGGATTTTCGATTCCGAAGGAGAATTTTGTGTAAAGCGAGCCAAGTTCGGCAAATTCGGCCAAAACTTCGGGTTTGCAGTCGGCGTTAGCACCAATGTCAAGCATTAGGCTATAACCGCCATTTTTTAGGGGAAGGAAACCCGCAATGGGTGGGCGTTGGATATTTCCAACAGTTTTAACTGTAAAGAGTGAACCTACCATCATAGCACCAGTATTACCAGCACTACAAAAAGCATCGACTTGTTTCTCCTTTAAAAGTTTAAACCCAACTCCAATGCTGGAATTGGGTTTCTGAGAAAAAGCCCTTGTAGGATGTTCACCCATCTCGATAACATCGTCAGCATTAACCATTTCAATAGCATGAGCCGGATATTTCATCGTTCGTAAAATATCAAGCATTATGCTTTGTTTGCCAATCAACACCAGCTTTACGCCTTCGGGTAATTGGTTGGCGGCAATGACAGCACCTTCGACGATAGCTTTGGGAGCAAAATCACCCCCCATAACATCTACGGCAATTTTCATAAAAGCAATCTCTTGGTTGAGTAAATATTTGTTTTTGGGTAACGGCTACTGGGTAAACGAGTAAAAAGTTGAAATTTGTTACATATTGTTGCAGTTTTGTTATGATAAATCAAACAATCATTTACAACAATCCGCTAAAGCGAATGAATGAAACTCTTTTTAACAATTTGCAACACAATATTGAGTAACCAGTATCCAGCCACAAGTATTATTAAGCTTTTTGGTAGCCTTCAGCAACTAATTTGCCTTTGTAGAATAAGTTACCTTCGAATACGTGTGCACGGTGACGAACGTGAATCTCGCCAGTAGTAGCATCTACCGATAAGGCTTTAGTTGATAAAGAATCGTGCGTTCTACGCTTATCTCTTCTTGTTGTCGAATGTCTTCTCTTAGGATGTGCCATTTTACTATTAACAATTAACTATTTACAAAATTTATATATCTAAATTAATCAGTAAAAAGATTTTCGGCTCAAAAGCCAACTCTTAATGCTTAATTATTCATTCTTAATTTGCTCAGAGCAGCCCATCTTGGGTCAATCTCCTGTTCTTTTGGCTCATTAGTTGGTTCTTCTTTTTCGGAAGTATAAACCAGTAAGCCTTCTTCATCAATATCTTCCTCTCTGAATCTTGGGTGAAGTTTCTTCATTGGAAGCGAAACACAGATAAAATCATAGATATGCTGTGCAATATTGATGGTGGCGGCTCCGTGAGGAATCATCTCGATTTCGTCGGTGATTTCTTCGTGGCGGTCGCCAAACTTATAAATATATCTTTCTTTAACGCTAATCGGCTCTTCAAACAATTCAAGACTACGGTCGCACGTCAATTCTACATTTGCCGTAATATCGAAGTCTAACTGAATCAAGGCTGAGTTTTTATTGAGCTTCACGATGGCCTTGAAATGGCCTTTCTTAATAAAGCTCTGCTCGAAAGCCCCAAAAAACTTATCATCGCCCTCGAATTCAAACGTATGAACCTTTTCTTCGAGTCCTTGAATGTTAATGTCGTATTTTGATAGTATCTTGCTCACGTTTTCACAGAAAGGTTGCAAATTTACGGCTAATTTTGGAATTAAGAAAGTTTCTTAGAGAAAATGCTTAAAATACTTACTAATAATCGTTTATTTTTTATTATTTCCCTCATTTGGGTGGTTTTTGGGGCTGTTTTACAGCTACTTTTTACCCCAACCGAGATAATGTTTTGGATAAATCAACATCATAACTCGCTGTCAGATAGCTTTTTTCGGTACATAACCCTGCTTGGCGAGGATACAATTTGGCTGGCTCTGCTCCTTTATTTCGCTTTTGAAAAGTATGTAAAAGGAATTGAGAATAACCAAGCAATAAAAGTACTGCTAATTAGTTGGCTATCAAAAGTTTTAGTATCGGTTTCGTTGAAAAATATCTTTAACTTTCCACGTCCGATTGAAGTTTACCAACATTCGGGCCAAGCTATTCATTTGGTTGATGGCGTAACGATGCACCATTGGCAAAGTTTTCCGTCAGGACACACCATGACTGCCTTTGGATTTGCGTGTGTGTGCTTGTTTGTGTTAAAAAATACTCGCTTGGCCATGGTATTTCTATTCGTGGCAATGCTTGTGGGTTATTCTCGAATGTACCTTTTTCAGCATTTCCCAAGAGATGTCTTTGCGGGAGGTGTGCTGGGGGTTGGTATTTCCATAATTGTATTCATCCTATCAAATAAAAAGATTACCACATAGACATCAAGAACACATTAGTTTCACTTAGTGTATCTCTATGTACATCGTGTCTCTGTGGTAAAAAAAACTAAAAACCATGTTTTACTCAAAACGAGATTTACAATTTCAATTATTTGAAGTGCTTGATAGTGAGTCACTTACCAAGTACGAATATTTTCAAGACCACAATCGAGAGTCGTTTGAGATGGGGCTTGAAGCAGCCGACGGTATAGCTACCAAAATGCTGTTTCCGTTGCTGACCGAAATGGACAGAAAAGAGCCACAGCTGGTCGATGGTAAAATCAGAATCCACGAAGGCATGAAACCCATTATCAAAAAAATGGGGGAAGATGGTTGGGTAAATGCTGCTTTTCGCTACGATGAAGGTGGTCAGCAATTGCCAACGACCATTCTGAACGCCGCTGGGTTTATTTTTCAAGCGGCCAATTATTCGTCGAGTATCTTTTCATTTATGAGCGGTGGCTCGGCTAATCTGATTCGTACGTTTGGTTCGCAGGAGTTGATTGATAAGTTCACGCCTGATATGTATTCGGGAAAATGGCAAGGAACAATGGCCTTGACCGAACCCGATGCTGGAAGTTCACTTTCTGATATTTCGACTTCGGCTGAAGCTACTGCCGTGGAAGGTGTTTACAAAATAAAAGGACAGAAAATTTATATTTCAGCGGGCGACCACGATGCTTGCGAAAACATCGTTCATTTAATGCTTGCCAAAATAAAAGGCGGACCGATTGGAGCAAAAGGGATTTCGTTATTTGTAGTACCACAAAAACGCCCCGAAAATGGTGAGTTGATTGATAATGATGTAATTACGGCTGGAATATTTCATAAAATGGGCTACAAAGGAGCCCCGATTGCTCATTTGAGTATTGGCTCAAATGATGGTGCTTTGGGCTATTTGGTGGGCGAACCACACAAAGGTTTGAGTTATATGTTTCAGCTCATGAATGAGGCACGTATTAGCGTTGGTCTAAACGCCACTGCCATCGGTACGGCGGCTTATCATACTTCGTTGGCGTATGCAAAAGAACGCCCACAAGGTAGAAAAATTTCGGAGAAAGACCCAACTAAGCCACAGACAACAATTATTAATCATGCTGATGTGAAACGAATGTTGTTGTTCCAGAAATCGGTTGTTGAAGGTTCGTTGGCTCTGTTGTTGTTTTGTAGTAAGTTATCAGACTTGATTCATGTAGAAGAAGGCGAAGCCAAAGAACGAGCAAGTTTATTGCTTGATTTGCTTACGCCAGTGGCTAAATCGTATCCATCGGAAATGTGTTGCCTTTCAACAAGTGCTGCTGTACAGGTATTGGGTGGAGCTGGTTATACAACC
>JACCDW010379259.1_pt1 | contig 22432 bp, 22 predicted proteins | sample 7449781 | NCBI WGS metagenome assembly JACCDW01 (sample SAMN15323449, study PRJNA562643) | freshwater metagenome | isolation source: river surface water | place: USA:Blue River Watershed | collected 2017-08-18
AAATGAGCGATAGGCGTAAACTGCGGCTACACCGCCCAATGCTTGAGAAGCGACGTACATCATAAGTTCATTCATAGAAAGAGCACCCTTGACATACATGGCAAGAGAGACAGCAGGATTGACGTGAGCTCCACTGGTGGCACCGATTAAGAGAATGATGACAGCAAGAGTAGCACCGATGATGATAGCATTACCGGTGGCAAGAATGCTTAAAAGTAAAAGGAATGTACCAGTAAATTCAGATAAAGCAATAAGAGTATTCATTTCTACTTGAACAGGAAACAAAAAAATTGAATCGGTTGCCTGCCTAAATCCCAAATCACAAACTCAACTAACAATGGCTGCAAAACGTATTCTAAAAGAACTTACAGATCTCAAAAAAGATCCCCCTTCAAACTGTAGCGCTGGACCTGAATCGGAAGGTGATATGTTCAAATGGGAAGGAATGATTCTTGGACCTGGAGATAGCCCCTATACTGGCGGTGTCTTTCGTCTTCGCATTCAGTTTCCTGTTGACTATCCGTTCAAACCACCCAGCATTCAGTTTGTGACCAAAATATATCATCCCAATATTAATGCGGCTGGTTTGATTTGTTTGGATATTCTCAAACATCAATGGTCACCTGCCCTTACGATTAGTAAAGTATTGCTCAGTATTACCAGTCTATTAACGGATCCAAATCCAGATGACCCATTTGTTCCTGATATTGCTACACTATACAAAACCAATCGTAAAGCCTATGAATCAGAAGCAAGAGCCTGGACACTCCGGTATGCCACTGGTTAATGATGAAAATATCTATCAACTATAGAAATGAAGACATTCCTTATTTTTATAGTAGTTGTACTTTTCTTATCTATTTTTTTGCTTCCCAAAACGTTGGAGTATATTCCTCCCTCCTTCGCTAAAATCGGTCGTATTCAAAAAGCGGAAGGATTTCAAGTACTCTTAGCCCCTGCTACTCTTGATCGTCCTCGTAGACCTTATCATGCGTTAAATGATTGGCTTCAAGATGCTCCTCGCGATACAGTAGGTTGTATGACGGCAGGATGCTGCTATGAAACAAGTATGCAGAATCGCATTGATTTAGTCGGCAACTATCGTCAAATGACCAATAACTATCGTCATGGCTATCCTGATACTTGCTCTGCTCCTCTTACTCAGTTTGTGACGGCTTTTTACAAGACAAACTAGAAGATTTATCTTCGGCGTTTTCGTGTACCCCCACCCCAGGCACTTCCATTGTTCATTGGATCTCTTGCTGGTTGAGGCGGTCTATGTATATTTTCTTCTAAATTTTTAAATTCTTGAAACACACTTTGCATGCGATTCATTCTGCGAAGAGCACTATTTCCTTCATTTTCATTTGCTTGTTTTGATTTGTATATTTCAAGTATTTCATCTAAAAATCCTTTCTTGGTGTTTTTATCCATATTAGCTTTTTTCGTGTAGTTGCGAATATTCGAAAAGAGTTTTTTTACGCCTTGAATACTATCTCTTCCCTTTTCATAAGGATCCAGTGCTTTTTTTAAGACAGGTTTGAGTTGATGTACAGATATAGCAGGTGGGATCTTTTCTAAAGATAAAGCTTCATATCTATTTCTGAAGTAATCCAAAGGATTTCCTTCAATACTCATACTATTGATTGCTTCATTCTGAAGAATAGTACTACTCAAAATAGAACCATATATATTTCTTTGTTTTTGTAAGAATGCTATATTTTTATATCCATAGGCTACAAAGAGATTTATAATAGCCGCATCTAAAGTTCCCTTATGTTGTTTTATGTACATTTCTAAGATATCTTGCTGTCCTGTATTAGGATCAACACCGTTTATGAAAAACATTTCCAATAGATTTATGAAGAGATCATCATAGTCCCCTTCCGCGGCATCAAATAAGTCTTTTAAAATATTTTTTCCATAGTTGTCTCCTTGTCCTGGAAACTTATCAAAGTAAAATAAAATAAGAGGATAATTCATTTTGTACTTATCTAAAAGACTTGATCCTAATAATGTTTTATTTTCATAATACGTTTGAGATAAAAAGACATTTGGATCTTTTTCATAGACTTCCATAAAGAGACGATATAGTTCTTTTCTTGTATAATAAATCGGTGCTTGACGCTGAAGATTTGTGCTTTGTTCGGTGGCTAGCAAATGAAAATTATTTTCCCAAATAATATCTTTTAAAAATACATTTCCTTTTTCATCTTTAATTGTCAAGTCTACATCACATTCATAGATAAACTTTTTGGATAGATTGTATTTAAATTTGAAAATATAAAAAAATACAGCATCACTATATCCAATCTTTCTCTCCAGTTCTTTTTTTGCCTGTTCTTTGGAGATTGAACCTAAGTAGGTTGCCAGTTTTGAATCATTTGATATTTGCTCTTCAGGGGTCATATCCCTATGGGATTTGCTTATAATATCTAAAATAGAATCCTTTACTTTCCAATGTGCGGTTTCTTTATCAAACTTTGCGATTTGCTTATCATATTCCTTTGTTGAAGTTACACATTTTTGAGTGGCAGTACAATATGTTCCTTCGCTGGAATCTATGATATAATATTTTCTTTTTTTGGGATGATGTTCTTTTAAATAGTTTTTTTTATGTAAAGTTGTATCATCCATTTTCAAAGGTAAAATAATCTTTGCTAAATCATTGGCACTTAGTCTTGCGCATTTTCTTGTATTAAACGCATCTACATAAATATTTTCATATTGTTTCATACGAATATCACAGCATTCAAATATTTTATATTTTTTAGAAAGATCATCAAATGTTAAACCTTTATTATTGTTTTTCTTGGATATAAGAAGTTTCAAATTCTCATAACTTCCTGGATAGCGACAGTCTAGGTTTGGATCAGCAACCAAAGGATTTTCACACATATAGATTTCTCCTTTGTAGCCATGCATCATATCTTTAAAACCAAGAAAAAGAATATTATTTTCAATAGTCTTAGATTTGTTATAGGCTTCTGCAATAGTATCACTATGGCATCCAATAACTAAAACAATTAAAGGATAAGGATTCTTCATTTGCTCTTTTTCTTCCAAAAAATTTATTTTTTTTATCTTTGTTGCACATTCATTTACATGTCCCAATAGAACCATAATATTTGTTTTTGTTTCATTGGCTACTTTATTTAACATTGTGGATAAAACCGTGGAGGATGTGGTTGTAGGATCTAACAACGCTTTGATCTCCTCTTCCTCCAAATAATACAAAATCAAATCTACAAACTCCTTGGTTGGTTTGGCAAGATTGGATTGAACTTTTACCGAGTTTAGACATTTATTCATAATATGTGTCCTTGTAAAATGAACCATTCCTTTGGTATCTGAGAGTAAAGGTAAAATCTTTATCGTTGGAGGTTTCTCCATCCCTATTTTTCCTTTTTAAATTTCAACAGGATGTCCAAATGTATATGTTATGCCCGTATGCTCTCCAAAATAACCAAACTGATTACTGGTGACAAGATAGTTCTTACGTTGAATCATAAAGTTATGGTGAGTGTGTCCGCAAATCCAAAGTTTCAGATTCTCAGTATTTTCCAATGTGATATTGGAAGCATAGGCTTGATTTGTAACTTTACCTTCAAACTGTGGGTGAGAAGTGCCTTGGTTAATAGGACAATGATGAGTAATAATCACGCACTTTTTGTTTGGATTTTGATTTAAGGTCTCTTGTAAGAACTTCACATTGTTGACATGCCAGAAAGAGGTTTCTACTGGAGTTATTTTGTAATGAGTAGAGTTGTAAATCATGCGGTAATCATTTAAATATTGATGAACTTCTGGACGATCCTCTTCAGGAATATAAGACCATAAAGTAGATCCAATAAAGAGTACATCATCCAGTTCATAAGTTTCATTGTCCAAGATATGAACATTTTGAGGACACATGCTGCGATAATAGGCAAGTATTTCTTTCATAGGGATTTGTACATTGGAATAATATTCATGATTCCCCATGATCCAAAAGACATGCTCAAACTTTCTGGAAACCCAGTCAAGAAATAAGGATGCACAACGGGTTTTTGTGGTAAGAATATCTCCTGCTAAGACAAGAACAGGAGCATCAGGTTCAATAATCATTTGGAAATCTTCATCGCTGGCAAGATCTCCATCAAGTTCCATCACTTCAAGATGGATATCAGACGCATATTGTATTTTCATTGTAGGTGTACATTCCAACTCCAATAAAAAGGCTTCAATTTTGCTATTTACGCTTCATCATCTTCAATCTTACAGACATTCACTTTGAGTTTGGGAGGAAGAGGAGCAGGAGCAGGTATGAGAAGGTCTTCTCCTTGACGACTTCTGGCTACATCTTCCCAGAAACTGGATCTCCATGGTTCTGTAGCAGCAAACCAAACACGGTCGCGTTGTACAGTCACATGATGCTTTTTATGGATCCCCCAAGGAATCATTTCTTCCAATGTCCATCCTTCTTTTGTTGGTGTTTCTTCAATAGGATATTTATCTGTATAGTCATAATCATATCCAGCATCATTTTTCCATAAGAGGATTGTTCCTTTGTATGTACAGGCTTCAATCCCTGTAGATGGAAGTTCTTGCCCAGGACGAGCAGAAAGAATCTCTACTTCAACATATTCGCATTCATCAATATCTGCAACTTCCATTTGAATCTGCATTTGAACCCAATACTCAAAAGGGATTTCAGCACCTACTTTGCGACTATAAGGGCATTTAATCTCAATCAAACGACCAAGACGCTCACGATGGGGAGTGCTCACAATCAGTCCATCGGGACTGGCTGCTAAATGCGTATCCGTAGCGTGAACCAAACGACCCAAATCATGGATTTTAGCAGACCATTTTTTTTCTAACATTTGTTTCACAACAGGCTCAAAACGAATACCCCACGTTAATGCATTAATCTGGGAAGTTGGAAAGGCAAGTTGAGGAAGATATTCTTTCGGTACGTAGTTGACCTTTGACGATACAAGATTCGCACGTTGGCGGGCAGAGCCAAAGAGATTGGAAAACTCACTCGCGGTAAGAACATTTGCGGTCTGTTTATACCATTCGTCTGTTCTTTGGGCTACTTGAGGGCGATTACAGAGTGTTTCAATGTGCGCTTTTTTGTCTTCAAGAGATCGTTTTGTCCACTCGGGGTTCATGGCTTTTTCCAAGAACTGTTCATAGACATTATGTACAAACTCGCAGACTCTATAAGCTTTTCTCTTCTTTAATGAATCAAACTCAGCTTGATCTAAGACTGCCTGTAGATTCAAGAGTGTATCGGAGTAGAATAAATGGAAGAGATTGGGGTGGTTTCCATAAGGAAGAGATTCTGTGGTGTGTTTGGAGTACTCACAAATCGGCTTGAACATTTCACTAAATTCATGGAACATGGTGAGTCGTCAAGTTTACGGGATCCTAAATTATTCAGTTGTTTTAGATTTAGATGGGTCAGAGGAAGAAACAGAGGATTGTGTAGTTGCTGTGGAAGGCTGTGGACGACGACGAAATGTGACGGCATTCTTGCGATCCAAAAGCTGAAAGAGGGTTTCACCCGTACTTGTGCGATGGCTCACTAATCCTTTGATTTCAGTGATTTTCTCTTCATCTTGATCATAAATAACAGCAGTTTTACTATTTAATAATTTTTTCTCTAAACTTTTATTCAATAAAATAAACAAATTATTTTTTTCGGCTTCACTGAGTTTCAATCTTTTTCCTTCATCTTCACTGAACTTACGAAGGCGATTCATACGAAGACCACGCTCCAATCTATGCCATGGGCGTCTAAAAGCACTTTCACTTTCTTGACGAAGAAAATTCATCAAAGGAGAAAACTGTGCATTTCCACTAATATCTACATCACCCGCCGCTGGTTTTTTTACTGTCTTATTTCTATTGGATGCGTTCATTATACTTAAGTATAGTAAGCATTCTTAAGACCTTGAAATAACGCATAGGGAGTTTCACTGGATCCGTCAAATGTCTGATGGCAGATTTCTGAATGAAACCATATTTTATCTTGGGGTTGTTCAAAACAAAAGACAAATGTGCGAAAACAATCCTCTCGCTTCTTTTCATGAACATCTTGGATTTCTTCCCATGTATAAAATGAAGATAAGTTTGTCTTGGTAGTATCAATCTCTGCAAAAATACAATCCTTTATCTCATGAAGCGCTTTGCAGTAAAATCCATTTTCAACTAAATATTCTTGTTGAATCGTTTTCATATTTGTCTCTGATCCAATATTCCAGAGACTTTTGCCTCCATCTGATAAAAATAAAGTGAGACGATAGACAACAAGTAAACTGGTTTCTTTTTTTTGAAGCCAATACGGAATGAGTTTCATTAATCTAAAATAGGATACCCAGTTTAGATAGGTATTATGCAACCTTTTCCTATTCCATATGAACCGCAAGTTCCCTATCCCCAAATGGTACTTCGTGTAAGAAAAGAGATTAGTACACGTGATGCAGCCAATCTACGTCATGTTGAAATCTGGCAAACAGATGGACCTTCTTTAAATCTTGATAGACCCGATTTAAGTGGTAATCCAATCTTTGGTGATATGAATCCTATTGTAGGGCGAAGACAACCAAGCGAACTCTATCGTCAAGCACCGACTTATACTCCGGGTCGTGATGCTTTTGCACAAAATCCTTATTTTAATACCTATGCACCATCATTTGATCCCCGAAATGCCATTCGTGAACTTCGCGGAACTGTCTTTGAAGATGTTGCCGATCGTGGGATTGAGGAATCCAAAAAACTATTATCCCGAGGATTTGATAACGTTTGGGTACCGATGCAAGAAATCCAAAAGAAGAATCTCACCACACTTCGTGCGTATGAAGATTTAAAACCAAAGTTTGATGAACCAGGAAAAGATTATCGCAATATTAAGTAGCAAATGGTTAGAAATAATCGTTATAAAAAAATGAATTATAATGAAAGTAACTACAATGAACTCCCAGAAAATATGATTCAGATGAGTTTTCGCAACTGGACAGATCCTGGATTTTTTATGGACGACAATGAAGATCCTGGTGTTTTAAAAAAAGAGAGAAAAAATGATGATCCTCTCAATGCTATGAATGATCAATACTTTGTAGTCAATCATATGCCTGTTCGTGGAAATACAACATTGGCGGCATTAGGTTTAGCCTTGAGCAACAGTGAATCCAATGAAAATCCTATGCCTTTGAATACTATTCGTAGAAGAAATACAGTGAAGCGTAAATCCTCCAAGCGCAGACAAAAATCAAAATCCAGATCCAGATCAAAATCCAGATCTAAAAAAAGAAAATCGTCAACAACAAATAATCCAACCCCTGTAAAATCTAACAACCGTTTTGGATTTAAGAAACTCTTTTCAAGCCTTACCCGAGGATTGAAGAAACTTACTGGACAAACACGAAAAAATCGTTCTTAATCAAATCGCATTTCTATTTCAAAGGTGTGTTTCTGCATCTGTTTAGCACCAGCAGCATCTTTCGCTGCTGCTACACGACGACGTGTAGAAGATCTTGTACTTTGTGATGTCACTGTTTCAGTTGTCTGAGTTGTAGAGGAAGTTCCTCCAGAACTCGTCGTAGGTGTCGTTTTACGAATCTTGGCTTGCTCTTTCATAGCAGCATTCATCTCTTTTTCAACTCCTTCGGCATGAAGTTTCAAATAATCCAAGACTCCCTTTTCAATCGCCCATCGGAAGAAGTTGAGTTTTCCTACCGTGGTCAAAAAAGCAGGTTGACCGGGAATCTGAAAATAGATTCGCTCACGGCGGCAAAAGGGATCAAATAACTTTTTACTGTAAGCTTTGAGTTGGCTTTTATAGTTCATGTAAACCAAGAACTCTTGCCCTTCCAAGATGTACGCAGTATTGTATGTTTTGGCATAGTTGGTCACGAACCAATCTACCAAACGAAGACTAATAGGAGAAGTACCCATTAAGATAGGCATGATTTCATCCATATCATTGCGGGTGGCATAAAAACGTTGAAGGCTGTTTACAATAAGTTCTTGCTTACAATGAATCTTCCGACGACGGGTTTGAGGATCAGGATCAAAACGAACTACTGAAGGTGAGTCAAACTGAACAGGGGGCATACTATTCATAGCAACGACTTCCATTTTTCTGAAAATACTATCGTAGTGTTCGCTTAGGTGTCTTTTTTCACACGCGCCAATAGAGATGAGTGGATCACCACCGCCAAGTTATAACCCAAATGATAGTCTTCTCTCAGGAGGTGATACAGCTAAGATTATTCCTGTACAAGGAGGTGGATCAATGTTGAGTCCAAACTATAACGCAGATGCCAGTCTTTTGAGTGGAGGAGAAAGTGCAAAGATTATACCCGTTCAAGGAGGAGGACAAAACTCAACAATCTCCAATCTATCAAATAACAATAATGATAGCAAAGAAGATGATGACGATGACACACTTCAACTTGATGAGGAAGAAGGAGAGAATACTAATGCCAATAATGAAGACATAAATAATAACTCAGGATCTACATTGACAAATACAGCGACGATTGGAGACAATGAAGAAACCGATTTGGAAAGTGATTTAGAAAATGACGATTTCTCTGAAGTCAATGAAAATGATGATAGTTCTGTAAATGCCGCTGATGAGGAGGAGAAAACAAAAGAAATCCCCTGTGCTGAGCCTGATTCCAAAGAGTTAGAAGACCTTGAAGATGCATTTGAAGCAAGTGAAGAAGCAGTGGATGTCAAACTCAAAGAAACCATACGTCTTCATTCACAAGAGTTTGTTCTCCGAAAACCCAAAGCTAAGCGTCCTGGGCAGGAGCAAAAAGATGATGTCATGAACGACTGGACTTCAGGAGTATTTACAGATCAAGAAGCAGATTTCTTAAATCTATTAGGATTTTCACCTAAACTCTTGTACACTAGTTTTTCTTGTTTGGACAGAGATTGGCAAGAAGAACTTGCTAACTTTCTTTATTATTTAACTGTGATGACATGTTATCCAGCACGACTTGTGATTACAAAAAGCGAATGTCAACATGTGCGTGAGTTTTTGATGATTGTGGAGAGCAATATGAAAGCGCAGAAGTTGCGAAAACTGGCTGAAAAACCCATTCCTGTTGTTGGTCCTATTGACCTACCCGGTTTAGGTACAGAAGAGGAAGAAGAGGGAGAAGGAGAAGAAGGAGAAAACAAAGGAAACGATGAGAACTCACATCAAAGCATTTTAGATCGTCTCAAAGGAATCAGTGTAGAAGGTTCCAAAGAGGTAAAGACCTTTACACGAAAAGTGAAAAACTTCCTCGCGAAGTTAAAGTTTCCTTCTTTGTTTAAGAAAATGAAAGAAGATCAGGAAAATGGTGAGTTTCCTGAAAATGTCAATGAAAATGAACGTGTAGACAATGAAGGGCAAGTAGTTGCGGTAGTATCCTCCGGTCCAAGTGAACCTGTAAAAACAAAAGAAGAACTGGAGCGTGAATATGCAGAACAACTTCGTGAACTTGAAATCAAAAAGGCTATGGAACGCCTTCCCAAAGAATACCAGACAGAAACTTACCGGCAGTATATAAATCGTGAGCTCCGAAAACATGGCTTTGATGAAGGAAACTTAAACGCTGAATAAACTATTTTATGCGGAAAAAAACTTCACATAGTATTCAACAAAAATTCTTTGTTTAAAGTAGAAAAAAATGGCTTCTAACTTGACTATCCAGACTCCCGCTAATTCAACTTACAGCCCTATAAGTACTCCTGGCACACCCAATAACACTTTCAGCAAAGCTATGAACAGCGTAAATGCTCGTGTTGCTGCTAATGCCTTGAATCCTTTCTCCACCCACACTGCTAATGAGGCTGCTGCCAATCTTGCCAGAGAAAATGCTCGTGCTGCTGCTCAAGCCAAGGCTGCTGCCAATGAAGCCAATCGTCTTGCTAAAGCTCTTCTTCAGGACAGAGATTATGATGTCTATAAGATTATTCCTATTGACTTCAAGGGAGACGGTATCGGCTATACAGCTGGCTACGGCTACAGTTTCAAGAAAAATAAAGGCTTCGGTAACTTCGTCAAAGGCTTCCCTCTTAAGTACTATCGTGTATATGGTAACTCCATGAACAATATCACCCAGAAGATCATTCGCTTACGCAAAGAAATCGACGATGCTGCCAAAGCTTTGAAGAATGCCAAAGAACGCGCCAAAGCCCAGCAAGCCGATATCAAAGCCCGCTTTGCCCAGGAGCGTGCTGCCGCTCGTGCAGAAGCGAAGGCTGCCAAGAACTCCCAGAATGCCTTGCTCCAGCAAGAGAGAAACGCTGCTCTTTCCATGATGGAAGCTAAGCGTCTCACTTCTCGTGCTCGTGTCAACGTAAGTGTTAGCAAGGAAGCCTTGAACTTGGCTCAGAAGCGCGAGTTTGATATGCTCAAAGCCAATGTTGCCAGACGTCTTGCTGATCCCGATGATCCTATCTATGGAGCCTACAGCCGCGCCGGTCTTCGTAGTTTCAATGATCTTCCTGAAAACTTCAGAAATGAACAACTCCGCAGAATCCGTCGTTCTCCTGCTTTTATCAACCGTGTACGTAAGACTGCTCGCTTACCTCTTTCTGTCCTCCGTCAATACAACAAGGCTCGTTATGCCATGGGTATCGGTCGTACTAACCGTAACAAGACTATCCGTGCTACTCGTGGATTCACTCGTGCTGCTCCTGCCTTTGCCAAGGGTGTCCAGAACGCCACAGCTAAGAACACTCGTGGATTCTTCGGTCGTCTCTTCGGTACTAAACCTAAACCTACCACCACCCTCGGTAATGCCTATAGTGCCATGAATGCCTCTGCTGGTACTGTTGGAAGCGCCTATGGTATTTAAATAGGTTCCTAAAAAGAAAATCTTAAACTATTTTTCATAAGGTAATACTACAGTATGAAAAATAACAAAAAAACAGTTTATCGTAAAAGGCGAACATTGCCGGTTTTGCGAACCAATAAATCCATGGAGAACATCACAAATAACCCTGTCATGACAAACATGACTACTTCTGTATTGGCATTCTCAGACTTTTTAGATTCCAAATCATCAAGGCGTGTAAAGATTTTATCCAACTTACGTAAGACTTCTGTCATGTCACCCGTTACGCCTTCAGGGGCTTTTTTAGGAATTTGAAGATCGGCTTTAGAGTAAAAAGATGTTTTTGCCCCACCACTTGTCAACGGTTTCCAAAAGATATTAGAAGGGACAGGAGGTAAATCGGTGCCAGCAGCTTTGGATAACCCTTTGGCTTGAAATGTCTTTGAAAAATCAGGAGCAAGTTTATAAGAAGGATCATCACCAATAACATTGGTATAGTTTGCAAATCCTTCTACTTCATCTTCTTCATCGGCTCCAAAGAAGGTGGGTACAGACATTTTTGGTTTTTCAAACTTAGTAGGACCTGCAATCGCTTTGGGCATGGTATTCAAGATCTGCGTTAATGGTTCGGGTGGTTTTTCACTCTGAAGCGATGCTAAAAGATCTTTATATTCACCTGTCATATCCGAAAATGGTTCAGCAGGAGGTGCTTCAACCGGAGCATGCTCTCGGAGACCAGTTTGCGGATTGATGGGTGGAACTTCAGGGAGGGGTTTTACAGCGGGGCGATCTGGGTCAGTAACAGGAAGAAGACCAGTGTCTGGCTCAAGAAATGTCAAAGCAGGACCTCGGCATTTTTTGGCTTTTCTCTTTTCTTCTTTGCGTGCTACTTTCTGACTAGCCAAATCGGGGAAAGCATCTTCTATTGAACATAATTCCATAGTCCTCCGGACTCTCTGTTCTTTGTGGCAAAATGTTTTGAGCCGTCAAAAGCAGAAGAAGAGACAACATGGTGAAATCACATCCTCCCCAGATTGGCGGTGTTCAAGAACAAATGACAGATTTATTATCAAAATACAGTCCTCCCGTCACAGTTATAGTCCTCCTTGTCGTAATGTTGAGTATTGTATTCTTACCTAAACTCCCACAGGGTATCGTAGATCATTCTGATGCAGTTTATGGTAGAGTAGTTCATGCTGGTTTGGTATATTATGTCACAGCAACCTATGGATGGACATTGGGTATAGTTGTTGCGCTTTTTTCAGCCTTGTTGATTGGTGCTGGAAGTCAACGTCGGCTCCCGGTTCAAGAAGGATTTAACTCTGATATTAAACTTATTGAACCCAAACAAAAGTGGTTTGTAGAAAAGGTTCTCGGTGAAAATCCATTCTTGATTGAAGAGGAAAATGTGTTAACATTGCCTGTACAAGATATGGATCGCCGCGGAACAGGAAGTTATGGAGGAAGTGTTCAAAATACCTCCGTTTCCATGTAGAAGAATGGACACGGTCCAGAATTTAGAAATATGGTCAAAAATGCAAGAGCCTTACAATATGATTGATGGTGCTCTACGAATCATTGCTACGGCAGCCTTTTTCATATGGAACTTCTATGAAGGCTCTGTCTTTGAAAGTCCCTATACTATGGCTCAAGTAAAACTCTATAGTTATCCTCTTTGGCGTCTTGCTTTAATCATTTTAGTTTTTTTGGCAGCCACCTGGTGTCCAAAAGTGGGAGCGATGGTAGCGATTGCTGTCTTTTTCTACTTTGATGATCTCCATAAACTTACTCAAACATGGTAGAGAATGGCAAGTTTGCCTCCGGTTTCACTTCCCACAGCTATACCTACAAATCCGCTTGAAGCTGTTATAGCAGGTATAAATACAAATCCCTATTTTATCGGCTTAATGATGCTCCTGTTGAACTTAGGGGGTCGTTTCCTTGGATTGGAAATCACCAAAGAACAAGAGCGATTTTTCCAACATCCTTGGGTTCGTCGTGCTCTTTTCTTTACTGTATTGTTTGTTGCTACGCGTAATGTTATGGTAGCTCTTGTTATGACTATATTTGTAGTTTTATTTGTAAGTATATTATTCAATGAGAACAGTGGATTTTATTTAGGGAAAGCTTTGTTGCCTTCTGCTGATATAGTTAAAGAGACAGGGGATCAAGGATCTACAGGACAACCTGGGTTAACTCCTGAAGAACAAGAGATTTTACGTCGTTTAATGGAGAAACAAGCTCGCGTAAATGGTGGTGTACAACCTGGTGCTGGTGGAGTCCCTCCTATGGATGCTGCTAAAGATATTGTAAAACCGATGGGATTTGAACAAATCTATATGAAAAACATTCAACGTTTGAGTCAGTAAGCTGTACTTTTATAGAACTATTTCATAGTCTGTTAAAAGTATTTATTCTTGTGGCTGATTATTTGTAGCTTTTGGTGTTGTTGTATTTTTCTTTTTTCTTGTGTAGGTCCTTTTTTTCTTTTCAGGTTTGGCATTCGGATCAATCCCCGCATTAATCAAGGCTTGGCGTTTTGCCGCATTTCGTTCAGCTTTCAGAGTGGCTCTTCGTGCTGCAGCTTTCTCTTTTTGAAGTCTTTTCTTTTCTTCTTGCGCTTGTCGTTTTTTATCTTCTAATCTTTGTGCATACGATATTTTGAAGGCATCAATCTCATCAATTAACCAACCTCTGCTGGGTTTTTGTCTGGGCTGTAAAGAGCGAACTTCAGGTTGTACCAATCCTTCTTTCGGATATGTTTTGATATGTTCATTAAAGGCTTTGTATATATTTTTTATTTTTTGGAGACTTAAAATCCCTTCATTCTGCGTGGCATTTTCTTGTTTATAGATTTGCAAAAGTTTATTAAATTCGGCTTGCTTGGTGTCTCCAGGTAGATTTTTTCGCTTTTGAACTTTGGTTTGAACAATATGAAAATAAGCACCCACCTCTTCTAAAGCAGTAGCCGCTTGTTCATACTCTGCCAGGTAATCATCCAATAACTCATGGGCTTCCTCTTTTGTTCGTTTGTATTTTGCAATATTGGCTTCATCACGATCAAAAAAATCAAAACATTGTTCATAAAGATCAATAATTTGCTGAACTTTTTTCTTTCTTGAAGGTCCAACTTTTTGTAAGGCATTTTTCCAATATAGTATTTTGGTTATTATTGTATCATTATAATACTGTTTATATATATATACATAATAAAAAATCATAATATCTAACTTCGCAACTCTAAGGATTTGTTCTTTTTTTGCAAACATAATTTCGTTTTCAATATCGGTTAATAAAAAATCACTGCGGTATATTGTGGCTGGTGTTAATGTATAAAGTAGTTCACCTAATTTCATCTCATCATTGTGAGTACACATAAACGGTTTATTTTCTATAAATCTATTTATACCCATATTCTTATATTTCACTTCGCTAGGAAAATATTTGATACATAAAAATAAAAGGGGAATTGTACATTGTTGATTCAATTTATAAATTTCTTCAAACGGTGAGCTAACAATCGTTTTATAATAGGCATTCAAATTAGGAATTTGATCATTTTTGAAAAGATTTGGTACTTTTAAAGCAAGTAGTTTACATATACGATAAATTTCATGCATAGGTTTTTTATTCTTTATTTTATAATCTATAATAAAAAGCAATAAGTTGATATATAGATGGTGATAAGGACTATCTGCATTATATACAATGTCTAATTTAACTAAGTTTTTTTGTAAAATTTCAATGCTACTAAGGCTATAGTTCATTGCAAACAAATAGTAAAATATAGGTAAAGATTCATACGTTACAGCACCAAAAGTGGTTTTAAATACAAAGCCAAACTCTAAAGTCTCCTTAGCTTTATCCTGAGGTAATCCTTTGATTATTTTTAGTATTTCTTTATCTTTTTCGCGACGTTGTTCGTTTGTATATTCATTGTCTTTAGTTAAAATGTTTGTAATTTGTTTTACATATTTATTACCATACTTTACAAGATCATTGTATTTCTCTATATTGGCTTTATACGTTTCATAGTTAGTTGTTTCTATTTCATTACATTTTGTTTCAGATGTACATTGAGTGCCATCGGTGAGTATAAATATATATCTAAAATCTTTATCAGCTTTTGGTAAGTTATTTTGCAGGGATCCATCGGATTTTCTTATAAAACTAAGTTTTTTCATTAAACTTTCGGTTGTGAAACGATAACAGTTTCGTGCTTGGAGTTTATCATAAAAATCCTTTTTGAAACGTTCATAACGACCCACGCAGCATTTTATTAAATCATTTTGTTCACTATAGGGTTTTTCAAAGATATTGATAGGTTTATAGGTAGGATCTTCTTCTTTTTTCTTTTTTTCTGCCTTTTCCATTTCTTCTATTTTTTTTAAGTCATCTCCTGCGGTATCAAATCGGCAATCCATAAAAGGTATAGTTTCATAGTATGTATAACAGGCTAAGATTTCTCCTCGTAATAAATGCATAATATTATTGAATCCAAAAAAATAAAAGTTGTTTGCGCGAAACTTTGCTCTCTTATTGTATTCATAAATCTTTTCATGACTAAAACAGGCAACAATCAAAAAAATAGTAGGTAAAGAGTTAGTTGGTTTTACTATCTTTTCTGCCCCAATGTAGTTATAACACGTAGAGTTATGTCCAACAATAACAGTTATATTACATTGAAGTTTATCACAGATAGGTCTTATTGTTTTTTCCAGGGTTTTTGAAGAATAACTGTCTGGATTTTGAAGTTCAACTATTTCATCTTCCTCCAACTGGTAAATAAGTTTTGCTCGCAAAGCAGATGTTTCAAAAAGTTCTGAACGCGTATGGGATGTAAACTCAACGCAGGCTTTAATAAAATTAAATCCTGTATAGGCTTGATTTGGTTCTGTATCCAAGGATACTATTTTGAATTCAGGAGTTTCTACACTCATTCTCTTATTGTAAGGAACGATTTTTTTTATACATTCAAGCTTAAGACATTTCCAATAGGAGCACGTTTGCGACGACCACCTCCACGTCCAGTGCGTGTGGATTCAGCTTGACTTTCAATGTCTCCACTGCGTACACTTTCCATTTCTTGAGCAAGTTGAACAGCGGGTTGACTATTGTTCATAGCAGGAGGAATACTGTTGCTCATATTAGCAGGTTCAAAGGAACCGACGGCTTCTGCACGACGAATCTCTTCAAATGTCTTTAAAATATCATCCACACCACTTGGACCCTTCATTTCACGACGTGCGGTAGCACGAGGAGGTTCAACAGAGGCTATCACTTGTGGTGTAAGAGGTTGAGGAGTAGGTCCTCCTTGTTGTCGGGAACTACCAAAGAACGCTCCTGTAGGAGCTTGTTGTTGTTGCTGGAAGGCTGCAGGAGGTGATGCTAATCCATTGGCTTGCATGGTTGATACAGGAGCGGGCTGCGGACCGTTCATTGCCATACCCATAAAGTTACCGAATCCTGCTCCTGCTTCGTTTGCTGCGGCTTGGGCGAACTGACGAGCGAGTTCAGGATTATTCTTCAAAACATTGTCCATACCTTGCCCCAAACGTTGACGCATGAAAGTATTGCTGACGTGGCACATAAAACCACTGCCTGCCAAAGCAAAGATCAAGCGGGCTTCAGGAGGCATCTTTCCACGATCTTTGTACTTGTCATACAACTCTTCAAAGATTTCATCAAAATCTTCCTGGTTTTCGTGAACTTGTTCAGACCATCCATCAAGATTTAAGTCAAAGGGATCAAAGCGATCATTGAGCCATTCAATACCCGTAACTACACCCATCAAGGCTTGACGCTGGAAACGCAAGGAAGCTTCAAGATTTCTGGCATCCACCAAGCGCATGTATTCTTGTTTGACTTCATCCAAACTGTTGTCCATGGTATAGCGGCGACTGACAGGGAAACCTTTGGCTTCTAAACGCTGTAACTTATTCAAGTATTCAATCTTTTCTTTCTTTTCCTCCTCAGGGTTACGACGTGTGGTAGCAGGAGATAGAGATACATCAGGTCCTGTGGCGGTTTGAGTATTGGAGAAAAGGCTATTTCCAGTTTCTTTTGTGATCTGTACTTCAGGAATATTTGTTCCAAATACAGGACCTGAGTCCACGTTAAGATTTATAGTTTCAAGAGATTCCAAAGGAGCAAGCTCAATTTCACTCATGCCTCCTCCCATGGATTGACTCATAGGGGCAGGAATATTGATAGTGTTGGAAGATCCACTTCCACCACCGCCGGTACTAACAGAAATCTTGGCTTGATTTGCAAGCATGTTTAATCCAAGTACATCCGAGGAATCCGTAATGTCTATAATATTACCTAAATCACCGCTTAGGCTGAAGTCAGTACCTCCGGGACCAAAGGCGCGTGAAACATCTTCCATTTCACGAATTGTTACACTGTTGCCTGCCATCTTTCTTCGTTTTTGAAAGTTCTTTTAAATGGAAATCGGACGCACGTATTTTTATTTGGTACCAAAAACAGTTTTTATTTGATCATAAAGAGTTTGAAGAAGATTTGCTTTTTCTTGTTGAGGAATATTGCTTCGCTTTGTTATGTCTACAAAGGAAGAGCGGAACTTGGCTTTTTCTGCTTTGGTGAACTGAGGTTTCTTTATAAAGTCGGTGATTTCTTCTGTAAGAGATCTGTATCTTCCTCTTTCTGCGATAACAGCATCTATTTTGCTTTCTATATTCTTCAGAACTTCAATCTTATCTTTTGGAAGCACATTTTTTTGGGCAACGATTTGATTATAGCGAGATTTGAAATGTGTTTTTTCATTCTCTGTAAGTTGAGGTTTTTCTACATTTAGTTTTATTTTCTTGATATACTTTTCAAGCATTTCATTTATATTTATATTGAAGTTTATAGGTACTAATCTATTTTTAATTGTTTTGTTGATTACATTTTTATTTCGTTTTCTTGATTTTCTTACTTTTGATCCATGTTTACTGACTCCCTTTCGCAGTCTTAATGCTTCTTCAAATACTTCTATTGTTCTTTTTACACGTGCATTAAAATCTGCTCTTCTGTAATTGACATCTCGTAAAAAGTTGCCTATTTGGGAATATAGTTCTGACCATAATTTAGAATAGCATTTCTCATAAAAGTCTTCAAGTTTGTGTAGTTTTGTTGCTTCATTGTATGTTAAACTATTAACCATTCTCTGATATTCACTTCTGTAATTGTTATAATTATTACTATAATTACTATAGTTACTGTAACTTCTTGGTCCACCTCCTACCTGGCGAAGATTATAAGTGTCATAATATTCATTATACACACTATTTTTTTGTTCGTTTATATACTCAAGTAGAGCACTATATATTAATATTTCAATGTCTACTTTGCTTTTATTTTGAAGATTTTTCCACCGTGCAGTTTCTCTTGTAAAGAATCCATCATCATTTGTCATCCCATATCGTACAAATAAGAGAATCAAATCAAAATCATAGTTTGGAAAATGAAGCTTTGTATAAACTTCAAGTGGTTTAATTTGAATATTATTTTTAAAGTAATCATATTCGTCATCAATCCTTCGTTCTATAGAAGATCGTCTATAGTTGTTAGTTTGTAGCATTAATCTATTTTCTTTAAATTGGTTAAAATCATTATCATCCACTATCATTTTTTGATTTGGATTCATTCCATTGGATAATAAAGCAAATATACATTGCATATAAATTTGTTGATTTTCTTCATTTTTAGGTGTAAACTCCATTAATAAATGAAGGAGATTTCCTTTTACATAATGTCCATTTTGATAATAGTCAACAGTATTCAACTTTGATCCAAAATTTACAATATAGAATTGTAAAATAGGATAACTAAAATCATATTCATTTGTAACACTTTGTAGAGGACATTGCATATTTTTTGATCTATTTCCTAAAAAGACTTCGTCACGTGTTGTTTCATCTGGTATTATTTTAAATATTTTACGAAAAAGTATATACTTTTCTTTTCCTACCAATACATTGCGAGGACTCTGAATAATATCATGCAAAATATTTCGTTTCCTATAAAATCCATCTAGTTTTGTAACTGATAAATCAAGGTGTTTTCCATATGTATCAAGAATATAACTAATCATTTCAAAACGAGTTATTTCTTTTGTCTCAAAATATTCCTCGTTTGATAAAAGTATGAGAACAGGTATATTCCATGTTCTATATTTTATAGTAAAGACATCTTGTAAATCTTCTGGTAGATTTTGAATTTCTTTCCAGAACTCTTTTACTCTATTTTCTATTGAATCTTTTTTTTCTTGAGACTCTCTGTTTGTAATCAAATAACTTAATTTATAGAAAAGAGCCCTTTTTTTCCCCCTTTCATTAAATTCTTTGGCAAGAGCCTCTCCTTTAGAACTTGGTTTTGTTAATCCACAATCCTCATAGTTTGTACAAGGGATTCCATCCTCTGATTTTATAGTAACATAATCTTCTGTTAATAAGGAACGATCTCCAGATGATGCAAAGGGCAGAAACTTTTCATACAACTTTTCCTTTGTATAGATTGTTGTTTTGCGATTAAATAATTCATCAATAAATGTTTTATAAATACGTTCCAGTTTGGCTTCACAGCATTGTATAAGAGGATTGTTTCGGTCATAATCAGCAATATTACTTGGAAGTTTATTGCCTTCTAAAAGTTCATTGGCATCTTCTTCAGAGCCGTCATAATCACATCTTACATCAACAGATTTATAATGAAGGTCCTTACAGGACAAGATTTTTCCTTCATAAAAATGCATGAAATCTTGGAATCCAAAAAAAGCAATGTTATTGTCTTGAAAAAACTTAAATTCAGGCTCATGATTTAATCGTTCAGCGATTTTATATCCATAACAAGCAATAATTAAAAATATAGTAGGTCTTCCATACCGATTTTCTTTTAAATTTTGTCTTACATACTCCTCATATTGTTCTCTTACAAACGTTTCACATGTTTCCATATGTCCTAAATAGACAAAGACATAAGCATTCAACTGCTTTGCCAGCCAATTCATATCATTTAACATACGTTTGTAATCTGGATTTGATGGATCTTGATACTTAATTAAAGCATTTTGCTCATATCTATAGACAATATAACTTCCAAGTTGATTATTACCATCAGGCAAGTACCATTTTTCCCATTCTCTATTAAAGTTTTTATAGATATTTTTTTTATCTGCATTTTTTTCATCTATGTCTTTTGGCATAACTTGATTTCCAATACATCCCAATATATATTCTACATCAGCATCTTGCCCTAAATATTTATCCACTGGATAGACATGTATAAAAGCCGTTGCAGGAGGCGGTGCTAATAGAATATTTTTATAACTTTTTCTAGTGGTCGCAGCCATCTACTCTTTTTCCAGATTTTCTTCCACTACAAAGTCAGATTTTCTTACTACACCGCGTTTCTTTCCAAATCCATCTACCAGATAAAACGGCACAGGTTTACGAATGGCTTTTACACCATAGCGTTTTAAATGAATGGCTAAACAAGATTCCCCAATAGGAGTATCGGGAACTGAAAACCAAGTTTCAAATGTATTGGCATACATGTCCATTTTATCAGGTGTGCCATAGGCTATATAATCGCATATATGAGCATCATCAGTAGATTCAAAAGGACCATCACAAGTTTCTACAATAGTGGACTTGGGTATAACAAGATACGATTCCTCAGAAGGTTGTCCTTCAAATAAGTCAGAGTCTAAAATCAAATCTGTACGATAGCGAACGACTAAATCAAACTTTATATTATGATGCTTCTCAAACTGTTTACGAATACGATTTGCCATGTAAATACTGTAGTACATTGAGAGGATTCTGGATCGTCCTTGTAAAAACTCAAGATCTTCAAACTTTTCAAATAAATATCCAGCAGGTTGATACACTTTTACTCCAAACTCATCTGAAAAAACAGGAATGGTTTTATGCCATTCGCCTCTTCCATCAAAAGGAAAGGTTCCGAATTCTGAAGTCTCTCTTTTCCAACAATGGCAAAAAATACAAATCTCCGTGTATCCTCTTTGATGTAAAGAGTTCAAGATATATTTTTGAAAGGAATCTGTGGATGAATGTAAACAACGAAACTCTCCCGAAATCTGAATTGCCGCACGCATTTTTCCGGTCTTTTTCTTCTTACACGGGTAAAGAAATGGATTATTCCTCCGCAGGAATATTGTTTGAAGATTCGGGCGGTGATGAACCGCTTTATTTATCAGGTTGGAACCCTAAGTTATCAGCATGGAGTGGATTAGGAGGTAAGCGCCGTGAAAATGAAACCGCCTGGCAAACGGCTCTTCGTGAAGTGATTGAAGAACTCTTCGGATTTCGTATTCGCAAACAAGTTCTTGACATGTTATCGGAAGATTTTACTCCTATAGATTTTTATCAGAATGGCACGTATGTTTTTTTTGTTTGTCCCATTGATTTTGTGTTTAAAATATGCAAGCGTCTTGAGGATTTTGGATATAAAAGCCCCTTTTATATCAAATATCCTATAACTGTCTACGAACTTCTGGAGTCACGGAACCATGAGCACGGAAAAAATCCTGAAATCACAGATCTACGCCTCATTTCTTTTTCATTTTCTGAATCCATAGATCCCTATTTTAAAGCTGATCTTGAAATGATTCAAAAACAGTTTCATTAAAGAGTTAAGGCATCTACACACATACAAAAAGCATCGGTTAAATCATTTTGCTTGGTGTGTTTTTCAAGATGTTGTTTCCACCTTGCAGCGTCCTGTACCTTTGCACTTTGCTGTAAAAGTTCAGCTGCTTTTTCTTCTGATCCTTGTTTTCTTTGTTTGTAGCCTTTATCACCTGTTTCTTTTCCTTTGACTTTTACACCTGCGTGGACTAACCGAACAACTGGAGTATGTTCCGTTAGTATATCTCGTAAAGTCGCATAGAGAAGAATCTGTACAGTCTTCATCGTCGGATTTTTTAAGACAGGCTGGTTTTCTAAATGAATCGCCGTTGCCTGTTGAAATAACGATTTATAGGAAAGTACAAACGAACGAATCGCGTCATGAAGAACTGAGAGTTCTGTATCTACTGCTTTCTTTTGCTTCTTCAACTCAATCGGTAAAGAATACCATTCACCCAGTTTGGTTAGGGTAGCTTCTCTTGTTTTTGGCAACTGAACAGCTTTTTGTACAAAAAGAACTTTTAATGTTTTCTGAGCTGGAATCTTTTTAAGAAAACTGCCACTGGCATCAGTAAAGGCAGGATACATAGGAGGACAATGGCGTTTACAAGAAAGACCCAGGGGTGAACTGTAAATCGCTTTGGCAGAGCAGGAACGACATATCTTTTTCTCAGGTGTAGAGGAGGCTAAGAGATCAATGTTTTCCCATCCATGAATCACATAAGGACTTCCACTCACATCCATTTGTCGCCCCATGAAACACCAGGCTAAGTTACGAATACCAATATCAAAGGAGAGGATTCTGGTTTCATTGGAAGATTGGGACATTGCTGATGATTACAAGAATTAAACTTTAAATACATGTTTGTTATAATAGTTATTTGCATTTGGAAACTCCTTCTCAAACTGCTCATAGAACTCATTTAAACTCATTTTCCCTTCAGGGAA
>JACCDW010244124.1_pt1 | contig 22431 bp, 25 predicted proteins | sample 7449781 | NCBI WGS metagenome assembly JACCDW01 (sample SAMN15323449, study PRJNA562643) | freshwater metagenome | isolation source: river surface water | place: USA:Blue River Watershed | collected 2017-08-18
CCATGCCGTCAAAATGGTGGCAAATTATGTAGAGAACGCTACAGGGTCTTATTACACCGCGGGCGGTAACACATCTGGGAGTGCGGAGTACTTCCCAGCAAATTGCTGTTCTTCACCTTGATCGCCTTCGCCTTGTTCGCCTTCTTTTTTTTGTTTGAATGGTCCCGTTTCTACCAGCTCTTCTTGTCCCATTTCTTCCTGTTCTTGTGCATTTGGGTCATATTTCCCTTCTTCTTCCTCTTCTTCTCCCTCATCGCCTTTTGGTGATATGTTTTCGCTTAATGCTTTAAATCTCCTCTGTAGCTCTCCAATCGATGTCTCTTCTTCTTGTTTTGGCACGTCCACGTCTGGCTTTCTTAGCGCTTCCAATCTCCTTTGGATTTCTGACTCTGAAAGGAAACTGGGTGATGCAACAGGGCTGGACGGTGACGGCATTGGCGATACATTAGGGCTGGGTGGTGATACGGCGGGCTTAGGTAATGACGCAGTTCTAAATGCCGAAAGGAATGCTGACGGTTTACGTGGAGAAGTTAACGGTGATGGTTTGCCAGCTGGTGATGGTAAAGATTTAGTTCTCTTTCCTATTGATGTTGACTTTGTAACCACGATGGGTGGTGATATAGGTGGTGGAACAACCCGTTTGCTAGATTTCGTAGGCAGTGTAATCACCGTAGCGGATGCGGGCGCAGGAGAGGCAACGGTTGCTGGTGTGAACGCAGGAGAGGCAACGGGTGCTGGTCGAGCGGGCCGAGGTGGCGGGGAGCGAGTGGGAGAAGCCTTGGGGATGGTTAGTGCAGGCACGCTAATTGACGTGACCATTGCTGTTTGTAGTTTTTTCACATAACTCTGTAAGAGAGATACTTTATTTCGCGTCCATTTCTCAAGCATTGAATAATCTTCAAACATTTTCTCATCGGTATCTTTTTCGTTGTTGATAGCCATAGTCAGATTTTCGAACGGTTCCTCAGTGTACATATAATCCAACCAACCTTTCACCAAGTCAAGTGCTTGTTTTTTCCTGTTCTCGTTAGGCTCTGTTAGCAGATGCGCTATGGTTATGTAGATACGATTCAATATGTTGATTGTCTTTTCCACATCGTTCAAATCTTTTCTCTTCTTCATTTCTTCAATTGGATTGGCAAAATCTTTATCAACTAGCTTCGACTTCGTTCCGTCAGCGTGATACTCGCGTTCCATACATGCCTCGCAAGCCATGTGTTCCACACTATCTTTCGGCACCAAGAAAAGCACATACGTGGCCAGTATCACCAAGATACCATCAATAACACTGAAGACCCATATAGTGTACTTGTTCCAAAAATCATGTGACAAGAACACATGTACAAGTGTGAGAACGACTGTTAACGCTATAAATAGTCCAGCGATAATGTAAACACAATGTGTCCAGAGAAACATCTCCCAACTATATTAAAAAATAATATTTTTTCAGAATCGTGTAGAAAACTCTTCTGCATCTTCATTGAGCATTTCGGGTGTCGGTTCGTCTGCCAGTGTTTGTGTCGGAGTGTCCCGCGATTTAGCGAGTGACATCTCATTCGCAGAAGCAACCGTGTCTGCTTTGACTTCCCAATCACTAAGGTCGAAATTTGCGTAGTCGAGTACGTCTGCTCTGTTTATGACAGGCGACATATCCATAACTATGTGATAATTAGAGTCTGGAACATTGTGCACATTAGGGTTCCAATTATAATTCGATAAAGGCGAAACGAATTGATACTCCACATCTCTAACCATTCCAGATTGCGGTTTCTGGCAATACGATCCGTTCGCGAACCCATCTCTTCCACGTCTCTTAAACGGGAAGAACATGACGATCATCACCGTTGCAATCAGGTAAAATATCCCTATGATGACTAATGCGATATTGACACAATTCATGGTTATATTATTGTCTTGAAAAAAAGAAATCATTTCTAAACAAAGATTGATTTATTTGTATTGATGAGCAGGTCTTAGACTATTAATCCAAGCATCGAATTGCTCTTTAGACATCATCGCACCAACCGTACGACTGTCGGGGTTATAACGGGCATGTTCCCAGTCTTCACCGTTGGCAGAACGACGATGTGCGCATTCGTGGCGATATTGCGCAACGAACCAATTTCCTCCATCGTTATCAATAACGTTAATCCATCCGATGGGATCGCCGTTCTCATCAGTTCCTTGAAGGAAATTATCGCTTCCCGCTGGTTTGGTCGGGAGACCGAAGAACCAGAACATATTTGTCACGGTACCTTTTTTCGGGTGTTCGCCTTGCTGAACATTGCGAACCCGTTGCGACGAATGGAACGAATATGTTTGTTCACTAATAGGTTGCGGTAATTCTGGATAGAATTTCTCAATCTGTTTGTCAGAGCGACGTTGTTTACGTTTGTTCATGACAACTTTAAATTCGTCTGTCTCTTGCACCTTCTCTGTGCCAGTTGCAGTGCTGTGCTCAGTACCACATGTCGACACTTCGTCTTCTTCTTTGGAATCACCCCAGTTGGCGAGTGAAATATTAATTTGTGCCGTTGGAGGGGGAATCTTCTTCGGAGTCGCGTCCGCGAACATCTGTGGGGGATGTTGTCTAGGGCGTTGCAGAATTTGTTTCGGCGCGGTTGACCCAGTTATGCGTTGTGCTAATGTCTTGACTGGTTTTGCGTCTTCCTTAACCTCGATTTTTAACTCTGGTTTCGGAACATCCTTATCCGCTTTAGGCTCCGCCTTTGGCTCAGTCTTAACTTCTTTAGGTTCCGCTTTAGGTTCGGCTTTCGGTTCCGCTTTCGGTTCCGCCTTTGGCTCAGTCTTAACTTCTTTAATTTCGACCGGTTCCGGCTTCACCTCAGGCTTCGCTTCGGTTTTCGCTTCAGGCTTTGCCTCAGGTTTTACTTCCATTTTTTGTTCAACTACTTGGTGAGTAGCGTCTTGTGCTGGCTCAGTTATCGGATCTTGAGTCGGCACTGGATGTGCTGGCTCGTCGATAGGGTATTGCGAAATCCTAGCACCACGACCTCCAAACGCATGCGGAGTCGGAGCCTTATGCGACGCGAACAATTGTTGCGTTGTGATATGCACAGGCTGTGCTGGGGGCACTGGTGGAGACGCAGTTGGGATCGGCACGGGAGTTGGGGCTGGCGTGGTCGCGGGCACTGAATCAGATTGCATCTGTTCTGCGGTCGGAGGCAGATTAATCGGCGTCATAAATTGCTGAGGCGCGGGCTGTTGGAACTGTGGTTGTGGCTGGAATTGATAGAACATAGGTGCTGGTTGTGGCACATACATCATTCCCGCCATTCCACCTGCTGGGAAATCAAAGCATTCTGCTTGAATCGCGCGACGATCCAGGCTAGACGATTCACTCATACGCAGAACATTAGTAACAAAAGCGTCCGACATAATTTTTGATTTGTTTTTAAGCAGAGAGAACATCGCGAACTGGAAATTCAAATCAGAATTCTCGAAATAGATTTTACCAAATTTCAAACGTTCGTTATGAGCATTATCCCCGCTAAAATTAGCGAACGAATCAGCCAGATAGTTGAATCCTTGCATCTTATCAGTCGAGTGTTTGAAATACGTTGATACCTAATTGAGATATATTGTTTCATTTTTTTATAAGACTATAAAACAAACGAAAATTGAATATAAGGATAGTATAATAAGTGCAATGATCATCACCAAACTCTTTGTCGTTACTATCCAGCTCAGCGCCGTAAAACATTTGTTTTCGGGCAACATATCTGAAACGTGTCTAGCTTTGTTGAAGAAGAAGTTCGAAGGGGTTTGTTACAAGAAGAGTTACATCATACAGGTAATCGCTGTCATTCGCATGTCCAAAATCCGAGCTTCATACGAATTGAAAAGTGATGTTGATGTTGACATCACTTTCTCGGCCAAGGTGGTGGTTTATCATTATGGTGAGATTATTCCCGACTGTGTTATCAAAGTATTCGATGCCGAGGGCATATACCGTGGAGAGAACAAAACATGTGGCATTTCTATCGACACACTCAGACATCCACACGTCGTATATCATATCGGCGACGTCGTCCCAATACGTGTGCTAAAAGTAGCATACATGCCAGGCGTTTCGGCTATATCCGTTATCGCTTGTCCGTTTGTTCCGATGCCTGTAAAACCAATCATATATGCTTTCAAGGCGATCGACGATATCGACAAACCGCTAGCTCCAAAGTTGTTCTATTTGATTGATGTGCTGATAAGCAAAATGGAATCCACGAAGCAGAAACAATATGTGGAAAGTGGTTTGGCAGACTTTATGAAAAACGCACTATACCAATACAAATCCGAACATAAACTGGACATAGAAACTAAGTCGCTGTTCCTAGTTATTAAAGACTTCAGCAAAGCGCTTAAGGAGGGTCGTGAATTGCCGTATTCGCAAATTATGTATTCTGATAAGCTAAACGATTTCGATACAATGATAGGTGTCGGCTCGCCGAAAAAACCCAGCGACGCAAAGGATCAAGAACCAGAAATAGTATTCCCGACGATGTGCAAAGCTTTGATTTACGTCGTTAGTTTCTTCATTGATTACTTCCGTAATGTAAATATCTTGATGGACGCGTTCCCGACGTTGAAGTCAATCAAAGAGAATCAATCTATCTGGACATTATATTCAATGTATAGAAAAGAATAATGACCGCATCTGACCTCATTTTACTTATGCCGAGGGATACAAAACTCGCGTTTATCAGAGACAACGTCAACAAACTATCGACAAAAAAGAAAATAGATTTCTTACAAACAATACTCGATTCTGCTCCAAACTATGACGAATTTGTTATCGACAAAGGAGCTGGTTCGCAGGTATTTGCAGACGCGTTGAGTGACGAACTGATATCATATTTATATACTCAACTTAATAACACATTATATAGCATTAAGTCACCAAAGAGCAAAACTCCGGTTAAGAGAACGAAAAAATCTTAAACTAATGGATCTAGATTTTTATAACGGACAAGAAGAAATCCACGGCGGGGAATCTAACGTTTACGGGGATTATTCGTTCGGCGGAGCTATGTATGATTTAACCGAAAGTGCCTACCCTGTCAGAATAGTTGATGGTGGGGAGGGCAAACCTTTTTTACAAAAGAAAGATGACGACACCGATACCACAGACACTGACGAAAGCACATCTGACTCTACCAGTTCGTCGGAAGACGAATCGATGCCAACACCCAATCAACAAACCCAATCTGCTCTAGAACCAAAATTAGAACCAGACCTAGACCAACATGAAACGAGTCAGGAAACAGAGCCAATCGAGTTCGACGCGAAACCACCATCGACAGAAGAGAAACTTCACACTGGCAAACAAGATGAATCATCATCATCCGAGTCATCCTCCGACGATTCATCTTCAGAGTCTGATGAAGAACCTAATCAAGTAGTTAAGAAGAAACGTGTGGGTGGGTCATCGAAGAGGAAAGACAATGTTAAACTAGATGCGAAAGAATTAAAGGAATCTTCCAAACCGCTACCAGTTGTGGGCAAAACTAGGCCTCCCGAAAAAAATAGCAAAAATACTGAACTGAAAAGCGAAACAGATAGCGACAGCGAAGATAGTGAAACGGATAGTGGAACGGACAGTGAAACGGACAGCGAGAGCGAAGATAGTGATATCGAGAGTGAATCCGATGACAAAGATTTTATAGACCTGAATGAACCCGAACCAGAACGCGATGAATTTAGTGGTGGATACATAGAAAATCTTACGTCAGCTGTTGACGATTTACTAAAATAAACATTACCAATTTATTTTTTTCCTGTTAAATCGAAGTGTTAATATACCCATGGATCTCGAGAAAAGACATAAGATAGCTATCGCTAAGGCACGTGCTGTGTGGGATGATGTGAAACAAAGTTTTGAAAACGTTCCAGAGTTAGCAAAACTACCAGATAACGAAAAAATAGCTTACTTTTACAAACAGCATAAAGAATTTTATAACGAGTTTCCAATAGTTATAAGATACATGGTTTGCTTGGGTCAGTTTAGAGTGAGAGCTTTCGAGAAATTTTTGCGGTTCCGAGAATTGAAAATTGACGATGCGGAAATGAAGGATCCTAAATTTCGGAAAGAGACTGTATGGGTGCGTCAGCAAGCTATGTATGTTAAATTCCTATACGAGGCATATAATTCTAGCTGTTCCATATCAGAAGCTAATGAGGTGTATGAACACGCGTATGCGTCGCTCCAAGCCGAATTTGACGAATTTCAGAAAAAAATCAAAGATGCCAAACAAATATATCAGGAAAAGGAAATGAATAGCAGATTGGTAAAAATTAAAGAACTTAGTCATGTACTAGAACAAAAAAGCGACGGTGTACAAATTGAATGCTTGGCCGAGCTTCGAGACGCACTTCAACGAGCTATATTCTCGAAAACCGAAAAGAGATGCGCTGACAGCGTAACTACGGATGAAAAAAAGAGTTAGTAATTTAAGTACTAGTTTTTTTGAACACATAATAATGCTGGTATTTGGCATATGCTTTATCAGCAGGAGTCATCGCGTTGTACCCCTCTGCGTAACTCTTGGAGAACAGATCTAACATTTCGTCGAATGGACCCGTATTTTCCAATTCGAATCCGTTTTTCTTAAAATGCTCTATCAGGCCGTCGGAATCTAACAGGTACTCATCATAATATTGTCCATCGCTGAACGGAAGAAGAACACCTATGGTTTGATTCATTCCGGTGAAATCCTTACTCTTATAGTTCCGTTTGATAGAGTATTTGGTACGTTGGTCTTCGATTATGTCAAATTGAGGTTTGTCCTGTAACAGCTTGAATATTTCTTCACCATCGAAAGACGAGTACACAAACACGCCATTTGGTCGCGTTAATCTCTTGACCAACTGCACGAAGTTTTCGCGAGATGGGACGTCGTGAATTATATAATGCAAAGCGAAGTGACAAACAACCATGTCCGCGCCGGTGTCAGTCATGTTATTATGCTCCTGTAACAACGAAATATTTTCACGGTAATCGTTTGACAAATCCAACTCAGCTATGTTGATAATGGGAGGCGTGTCGCTATGCGCTTTGATTAGTTGGTACTTTCTATTAAGGAGTTCCATCAGAGCCATTTTGTCTCTGTCAATGGCAAGAACGCTTTTAACTCTTTTCCGAACATATCGGAAAAGGTCTTGACCATGTCCGGCAGCCAAATCAATCACGTTGGTTGGCGATATCTTAGCTAGTAGATGTTCTTTGACAAAACTGTTAAAAGTTCGCAAAGGGAAATATACATCTTTACTCTCTTTGAAATATTGTCGTTCGGCAAGCTCTGACATAGGAGTCAATAGATCCTTCATAGTAAGTGGTACAAAATAGTTCATCCAAGTCATTTCGGCCACTCTAAAATTGTTGCCGTATTGTCCGCGTATGATATCTGGAGTTTTGTCATCGCGCACCCTATAGAAGTTCCATTGACCATTGGTTGGTCGCGCTTTATCAATTTTGTAGTTCAATTCGACTATCTTATTATGTAGATCTATTTTGTTGTCCCACCAAAATAGGTATGCGAACGAGTTGTTGCTCGGCGAAAATTGTATTGGAAAATAACTTGCCGACGGGCTGACTCCTATGTCAGAAACTATTTGTTCCCAATTAGGAATGCGTTTGATTTGTAATTTTCTACACATTTCTTTATCTATCCCAACGAACAGGAAATAAAGTGTAAGCCCTACTTTACTTATGTATGGATACACAGACAACAAGTTGTCTGGGCATTTTTTACATAGGAAATCAATGGTCATTTTGTGTGTTGGTTTCCATTTGTAATTTTGAGCCGTCTTATAAAGACCCAGGCGTGATGTGAATATGATTCCGTCTGTTTCGTATGGTAATTGCTTGATTCGTTCTTCCATAGTTTTAATTGCGTCAATGTGTTTGAATAGCTTCATGTCAATGAAATCCTTCGCTCGGCAATCTTTGAGGAATGAAGCAAATTCCCGCAAGAATAATCTTCTATAATCGAATGGCTCTCTCGTTAGGTTTTGATTGTCAAACATCAAAACGTCAAAGAGTAGAATATGTTCTTCCGTTTTGCCTTCTAATATTTCAGCATCTGCTACGAATTTCTTAATAGGTTCATCATTCAACAAAACATATTTGCTTTCTGCGAAATTACTCATCGACACCAAATTGCTGATATTTTTGCAGTACTGTTGTGCGATGATGAACGCTTCTGTTTTCTTCTTTCCGACATTAATTATTACGAACGCACGATGACCGTCAGCTTTATCAACTATAGTAAAAGCTTCGGCATGTGGTATGATTGTTTTCATAAAATCATCTCTAGTAAGTTCGATTACCTTGTTGATGGTTTCCTGAAACGTGCCTCCTCGACGTTTATTTTGCAGAATGTCGTCGCTTATATACGACAACATGGCCGAGTTATCACATTCCCCTTTATTGAGCAGAAGACGCCAAACAGATTGTAACACATCTATGGATTCCGTATCTATAGACTCATGTGTTATGTTTTCCAGTTCGAATTCTATATGCGAACATTCAGCATATGGTAATTCTTCCGTGGTTATTTTGTATCCTAGTATTGTGTCGCGTAAATTTTTAAGGTGGCTGAGCTCCACGCTTAGCGACTCTTTAACGAAGGTTATATCAAGTTGCCACGTATCATCTATCGGAACAGACAAACGTAATTTTACGCGAACTTGGTCTGGTTTGTCTTTAATCCAATCTGGTTGAGGTACATGTTCATCAGGTTTGATAGGGGTTTCTTTGTTAACGGCCAACTTAAATGGAATAGGATACGTAACAGAGTTTTCTTCTTGAGCATCGCGCTTCTTTCGATGATGAATTGGTTTATTACTAAAATAAGGTTCTATCAATTCTTCCTTTTTCGAATATTCGACCCTGGAGCTTTTCGCCAGCGATTTTTCATAAACGAATTTTTGTATGAATTTACCCGTCATAGATGGCATCTTGTATATGATATCTATGTTTCTTGTAATTTTCGGTTGCTTCTGTCCGATTACGTTACGAATTACTTCTGGTAGTTGTTCCACGGGAACTGGAGAGTTAACATTCGAACTCTGTCGCTTATCGAGATACAACCTAAATTCAAGTTCTACATCATCACCGAGCGACACATTGGCTTTCGAGATGAATTCTGAAAGTTCCATAATTTCCCGGTTCTATATAAAGTATATTTAATTTAATTCGTTTCAGATTTCGTTGAGACCAAGTGGCATGAATTTTTTACGGGGTTGTCCGAAATTGGTTCCGATTCGCAGTTTAGCAAACGCCTGTCTCACTACCATAAAAGTCTCTGTCACATTTCCCCCAATTTCGATATGATGATTGATATAATCTAGATAAGCCACCGCTGACACATCGGCGTCCTTTTCTGCGATGTGTGGTGTGACTAATATTACAGTCGATGCTCCTATTTCAAAGCTACCAAGTAATTCTCCCGAATAGTATACTGGAGCGTTGGGCGGTTTTTCCTTTACCTTTTCGGATACCGTTCGGGCATATTCGGAAACGCTAATCGATTTCGAGCGAAGACCGTTACCATCGTACAAATAGAATCTTATCTTGGCCACTAATGTTGCTGCAACAACTATTATATAAAACGTGTATTTATTTCTGCCAGACGTTGTCTCGCATATCAAAGTCACTCTATTGTTGATGAGCAAAGCATTTAGCCATGGCTGGTCGGTATCGATCGCCTCGACGTTCACAGAAAGTAAGTTGGGTGACGGCGACCCTTTTACAGTCGCATCAACATAGTCACCGAGATCCACGCCAACAACGCGAAAGTCCATAGGAGCATGGAAAGCGTGGTAATCATTGGGCGTTAGCCTGAATATGGCCAAGTCATACGGAACTTGTGTATCGAATCGGCCCAGTGAAAATTTCCCCTTCGTTACTCGAGAGAGGTGTTTGTTGAGATGAACTTCAGATCCTTTAATCCATCGCGGAGTGCTTTCTAAGCTCCGTTCGTATTTCAATATTGTAACGTACGAATCGGCCATAGACGCCAAATATCCGGGTCGTGGTTTCGGTCGCATACATAGTGCATTGTTTTCGTGTCGCACATATTTCATGTTCCTCGCAAACAAATCGTTAAACGTGTACCAGTATTCTATATATTTCCTATTTCCTGCCGACATCTTTTTCATTACTTCATCTCTGTCCGCTGGCGGACTCTCGCCAGAGTGTTCATAACAACTTCTCATTTTTTCTGGAGATAATTTATACATTTGCTCGAACTGCTTCATCATTCCAACCGAATCCTCCGTATCATCGGCTTTCTTACCTTGCAGTTTAGTAAATTGATATAGCGCAAATATTAACACATCGTACACGACTGGTAAAGCCATGATGGCATTGTAATCGTGGTATAATAATTTGAAAGCCAGCGACATGTTGCGCGGACGAGGAATCATTTGTTCTATGTCTGTCAGGACATAAGAATGGGTATCTGGGTTTGAAGTAGATATTAAATCGTGCCAGAATTCGGGTCCTCGCGGTTCCGATACCGATTCGATGTTGAAATCCTTTATTACAGACTCCGTGTAATAAGTAGGATAGAAAGCTTTCAAGTCTTTGCCACCAATTATGTTATCATGATTCAATCGTATGGTTCTTTCTTTATCAATCATCAATTTGACATTCGGCATATCAACTACGGCGTCATAGTCAATAATTTCTGGGAGGCCTGAAATCTGTAACACCAGTTCTTTGTTATCAAACGGAACCACATATAATGGATATTTCGTGTCTCTGTGGCTACGAGCTCGGAACGCTTCGTGTATATTGTCATTTAACATACAACGACATTTGCGTCCGCGTCTCATTATTAAGGAACGACGCGGATATTTACGGAAGCATACCGTCTTTGATTTATGTTGGGGTTTCCTGTCTTCCTTTTCAAAATAATACCCCACTTTGTCACTTTGTATGAAATCCGTTTGTTCCGTGGTTGGAGACCTAATTGCTAAAATGCCACCTGTTTTTAACATATCGCTTAGGATATCTAGAAAAGCTTCGTTTGCCAGTTCAGGTTTGTGAATAATAATCGAATCATAATAGTCCACATGATCTAAAACGAACTCGTCACCTATGTGAGAGTGTTCGTCGTTGATTATATGTAGCACATGTTGCTTACCTGTTCCCAACAGCCGATACACGCGACGAATCCAACTTTTGTCGGTCATAAAATTGAACAGAGTTATATATACAACAAATTTAAAGAAGTGAGGAGCAAAATATAAAAAGCAACAAAAAAAGCAAATGAAAATAAGCAACGGCACAAAAAGCAAATTGGTGGACGCGTCGCTTGCGTTATGTAACTCCATAGAATCCCATGGTTCAGTCCATCATGAACTTATCGGTAACACTCATTTCATCACTATTCTCAATAACGACAGAATAAATCTACAACATTGGGTTAGGTGCATTGAGAAATATGGAGAAGATTGTTGTTTAGTTGGACATGATTCTGGTGCTGAAAACGTAATCAAACTACTTAACAGTATGGATGAAGGAGTGCGCAGTTTTATATTTGGCGGACGTGGATGTTTCGAGTTAACGTGCAATAAGCAAAACTGCATAACACATATCATGCGTCGTAAGGATTCCGTTCCGATGATAGATTTATTTAGACTTTCTTTCATCGGACGCCTGTTATCGCTTCGCTGTGGGATTTGGAACGATGAAAGCAAAGTTATCATTTTCAATGACGGTTACAAAGTGGTAACCCCTGACATGGCATGTGCCATGTTGCCGAGCACCATGATAAAAGTTGGTATGCATATCATGGACACTAATCTGGAGCATCACCCTGTGCAATATATGCACGATGCCCAGTCATATCTATAAACTTTTTTTTATAGATATAGCCATGTCCCGTACTTGGATATTGATTGGTTATTTTATCGTTTGTGTTTTATTCTTCTTCTTCTTATTCATATTTGTATTCGGAGACGGGTGGATAACGTTTATCCGATTCACTGATAAATTCATTGGTAACACGGACGCGCGAACAAACATACGTCGTCTCGTAAATATCAATAGGCAAGCTAGGCGAGAGCAAATATATGACCAATTACAACATGACACAGTTGCGCGACCAATCCTCAACACAATAGACGGAGTGCGATATGGAGGTGAACCACCCATTCTCGATGCCGTGGAGATGCTAGAAATTAACGAGGGAGAGAGGATAGTAGAGGAGATTAACGCACAGATACAGGAACAGAAACAAAGACAGGAAAATGAAATAGTGAGAGATACACCTTTCATTGATGAAGTAGTTCGCGAAGACATAATGCCTTTCTTGGTCGAGGCCTTACGTGAAATAGGTATGGAAGTGCGATTTTTACAATTCACAGAACTCAATCCACACGCTCAAATTGAAGAGGAAAAGATAGTTGTTCCAAGAGTACTAGAAGATGTGCAGGGTTTAAAGATACGATACATCCTTGATAAAAAGAATAACTGGAAAGACGATTCACAAAACGTACACGATTACACTATTCTGAGAGCTATCATTAAGCAGTACAAGGCAATCAAGGCCGAAAACGAAGAGGAAGAACGTGTCGAAGGCGATTCTATCTGGAGAGACGAGAAAACGATTTATAACGCGCTTCAACAATATATGACGCACAAGGACTCTGTTGCACCTCAGGAACATGCGTTTACAGAAATACAGGTAGCTTCCATACGGCGCATATTGGATCTAATCTGTCTGTCCGATGTTAAAATATTTGACGACGATCGTAAAGAGATATCGGAGAAATCAATTCTTATTGAGACGTGGGTTAGAATTAATAGCTCTAGAAATGAAAAAAATTATCACGAACTATCTTACTCTTTCTTCTCCAGTTTGCTGGCATGTGACGATGAAACAGGACCCGCATGCTATATTGGGCGCACTACTCACATTTCAGAATCGCTTGCCCATATGGATGTTAATCCCAATTTTGGTGTGTTGCTGACAACGGCATCTATCAGGAACGAAATAATGCGCAAAGCTGGTTTGATTGTTGCCAAGCATACGTCGAACAATTCTGATCCGATCGTAGCCGATTTTAATGCTGGTAAAAACACTACAGCGGTCGATGAATTGAAAGGAAAAATAAGAAAAGAACTTGACAAACTTCGTGAGGAGTACAACGATCATCTGACGAAGGAAACTATGGACAAATTGTTCGATGAAATTTATGATGTGATTATTTAATTGCACCGATATTTGTCGAACTTGCCACAGGTTGCTCTGACTTTGCGCATATCGAATTTGTAAATTGGGGTAATGATGCTCGCGCTTTCTGGATTGCTTAGATGCGAGTCTTCTTGTACAGGGTCGTAATTTTTTTTGTACAGATATCTTTCCCAGAAAGGAATTGCGTTCTTATATCGTTGCATATCGTCAGTAATGTAAAATGGTCGCGCGCTACCGAAACGTAATTTCGCGTAATCGGCTGCGAGCAAATCTTTTCCAAGCTTGTCCACAGTTGGTGCTGCTGGAGCACTCGCAACGTTCATCGACGCGGATTCGAATTTTGAGCGGACTTCTTCAATAAACATATCATTGAACGCGTGAAGAGATTCTCCTTTCATCCAAGATGCCTTTGCTTTTTGGTCATTTAGGCGACGATTGTATGCCCATTCTCGAGCCATGACCGATACCTTCTGATGTATGTCTTGTAGTGTGTCAACATCGATATCCTCCATTTTGAACGACTTGCCTTGCTGACGCTGTAACCTACGAGCAATCAAGTCCACACTGGCGCGATACAAGACGTACAGCTGATTTGCCAAGAATATAACGTTTGCTGGTTGTAAAAACATATCTGCGTTTGATAGGTCGAGTATTTTAGCCGTACTAACGTTACGTCTGTCTTTGGCAGAAATCATCGCCTGACCAACATGTGTCGTGATGTCGTCCACTATTGATTCTGTGTATTCCATTTTTGTTATGATTATATATACTGCAACATTAAAAGTGACATAACAAAATGGAACAACTAGTGAACAGAACGATGGTCATTCCACGCACAGATTTGGGTGCTAAATTTAAAAATTTCCATCTCGTTGGATATGGTGTCTCGATACAGTTTGTGAAGACCACAGGTGTGCACTATTTTTACGCAAACGTTACCGACAATAATATCAAAACTGGTGATGGAGACGATTATGCGAGTACTTCAGAACCGACGATATTAGATGATGGCACAAATTATGTTTTGTCGTATTCTGGAAACTACAAATCGGGCACGTACGTCGACGGAGAGATATCAAATCCGACTACCGCTCGTGATTCACAATTACTGATAAATAAAGTGACTAAGAATATAACAGAGTTTATTATTTTGTAGGACATGTTACCTCTGCAAATAGTATCAGACTTGCATCTGGAATTTCATAAACAGAAAGACAAACTAATAAAGCCTTTATCGCCATTTCTATGCCTGTTGGGCGATATATCGCCCTGTGGATCGAAAAAAGATTATAATGAATTTTATGAGTGGATCAAATTAATAAAGGAGAACTACCGACACATATTTCACGTGCCTGGTAATCATGAGTATTATTGTTTCACAGATGCTACCACATTCGACCGTGTGAATGCGAGATTACGAGCTATAGAAAAAGTTATCAAGAATTATCATGTAATGGTTGATCGGAGTATTATATTGCGTTACAAAAATAAAAGATATAAAATCATCGGGACAACATTGTGGAGCATCCCACAGGATAACGTGCGGAGCATGATAAATGACTATTCAAAAATATATGTGAGGAATCGCGACAAGAAAGTCAGCGGTGGCGCTCCGATGAAAAATATACAACCGACAGATGTCAGACGTATGTGTAAATGCTCTACAAAATTCATAGAATGTGAGCTCAAAAAAGCGCGTATTGGTAAAATGAAATGTGTTTTGTTGACACACCACAAACCGCTCATTACTACCAGAAAAAAATCTGGTGACCCAGTTTTGAACAGCGCATACGAGACGGACTTATCACAACTACTATTTAATCCGTTGTTTAGCGACACATTAGCACTCATAGCATATGGGCACACGCATCAAGCTTCGAAACTAAAAAAAGGTAAAACGGTTATCTATTCCAACCCATATGGGTACCCGTACGAACGTTCAGGTTACAAAGACTATGTTATACTCGTTTAATGTTATGTGCAAATTACTTTCAGCTCTACCATGATAGCATCACGTAGCTTATTGTTCATAGTAGCACGTACGTTTTCCACTAATTTACACAAATCCAGTTTGCTGATCATTGGAGTAGGTATGACGATGTGCCCATTAAAATCGACGATGTAGATATCGGCCGGCAATATTGCTTGCAGTGCTGACAACGTTCTCGACGCACTTACGCATCGCCCGTTGTATAACGGCTGTGTTTCCTTGTCAACGAAAACCGACATGTTATCGACGTATATGTCGTAGTAGTTTCCATTGATAGCTATGTTGATGTACGAGGTCTTAAGTAATGACTGCATTGTTGCAACTAACTGTATATAATAATTCATTTTTTTGATGGGGACGAAATATCATTCGAAGTATCCTGGTCGCGTGTTTCATAAACGTTATAGTTCCTGGTATCATCATGAATGTTTCCCAACTGATTACATCGTTATACTTTGAAAACAACGGCTCTTCGAAGTACTCGTCCATAAATTTTGGCCAGGCTACCGTCAAAACGTTTTTCTGGTCGACATATTGTATCTTTTTTGTTTCTTTTATTTTGGTTTGGTGTTTGGTTGCATATTTCTTTTTTAGCTGTCTGGGTTCCATATGAAAATACATGTCGTCATCGTATGACAGTTTCTGTGCGAAGAGCATGCTGTTATAAATGTCATGGACTGGCATGGAAGTGACTTCTGGGCGCATCATAAAAATTACAACCTCCACTATGGGTGGAGTGAGTTGGTTCTGCATTTTCTCTGGCTTTAATATCGTTTTGCTCATTACTTTCTTAATCATGTATTTTTCATTTGGTTGGTCTTTCCCTAAAATCCAGTGAATTAACGGCGTGTAGAATATTGAACCGAATGACATTGGTATATATGTTTCCCGACTCTTTAATTCGTTTCATTTTAATTCATCCAGTCTGGATCATCATTTCCGACTGGATGTGTTGAACCGTATGCTTTTAATTCCAACACCGCGTAATAGTCGTCACCGATCATCGCCTTTGGGTTTATTTCGAGCTCTTCTCTTCCTTTCGCATATTCTTTCGCATATTCTTCTTTGGCCATCCTTGGTTGGGTCATCCACATCGGCCCATCATGAGATGTTATCTTGCGCGACCTTACACCTCCAGCATTCTCAAACGTATCTCTATCATAATTTTCTGTAAGGTGTGGAAACATTAATGGCTTTTTGAATCCAAATTGTTGCTTGTACATCGACCCAGCATTAGCGTAAGTCATACGAGGCCTGAAAATCATGTTCTCTTTTCTTTCAACATTTGCTGTTTGATGAGCGATAACCTTTCGTGAGTTGGCGAAATACAAAACCATATCAACGAGTTGCTTAACTAAGTCCAGTTGCCCTTGAGTCATCTGCTTTCTAAATTTTAGTTGCGTAATAATATTTTGATATAAGTTTCCCCAATTGACGCCATCATCATTCGTTTGTACGTACGCCAGAGCTTGTTGGTACGTCGCAAACCCACTCGTATACGGAATATTAATCCCAAGCATACTTGCCACCAATAGCAGATACGTTTTTATGTTGGTTGTTAGTATCGGTAACAACTTTTTCTTTGATTGGATAAGAATGTCAGCGAATTGTGATGCCTGCATCGTTTTTTGTATATAATTCTATAGAAACAAATTTGTGGCTAATATTATAAGATGGACAACAAAGAATTTCTGTTTGGCGTGGTAATTGGCATATGCTTATACTTACTTATCATTTTCCTGTTATGGTTTTATGGAAAATATATATTCAGATTCGGTAGCGGACGTCTAAGGTCGCTCGCGATGGTAAAATTTGCTATCGATCCAGATAGACCAAACGGTGACACCTTGGTCGTTGATTCTGGATGGTCAGCCGATGGTAACTATAACGTCATATTTAAAGTAATAGATGCTCAAAACAAAGAGCATCTCGCAAACAGGACATACGAAATTCGCGAAGGAACATGTCCTAGTGGGTTCACGATAGTCGATGGGCAAGCCATTTCCAAAGGTGCGAAATGTATTGACATTTAAATATAAATGCACTCCAATAAACAAAAACCTATAGATATAACTCGCCATGGCTGAATCATCTACAAACACGACTACGGAATTGAAAAAACAAGACGACGTTGATATACCTTCCCTGATAGATGTCGTAGAATCCAAAAGTGAGTCAGCGCTTTCTTCGGAACCGAAGAAAGAAAAGGAACAAAAAGCAACGAAGGAAACGAAGGAAACGAAGGAAAATGATGATATGCCAGAATTGGTCGCTTGTCAACCAGACAAGAGAATTATTGGGCCCGATGAAAAAGATGTAACCGGTATACCTGCGAAACTTGCAGAACTTTGTAAAAGCAAACAAGCCAACCGTTGCGAACTTGTAAAAGAAATCCAGACCATCATGGCAAACATGGACGATGATACTCTTAAATTACTTCCAACTGAGCTCGTCGATTCGATACGTAAACGCATTAGTCCGTATGGAAATGTGATCAGTTCCACTCCGAAGAAAATAATTACAATGTGCCATACCAATCTGCGTGAAAAATACATGAAGAGATATCTTATTACTGCAATGATTGGTTTCCTGAATCGAGCGTGCGATGAGTGGTGTGTCCCAAAAAGCGTGCCTGTTGTTTCGGTCTATGATTATGTCAAGAATCCGAAACTGATCGACCCACCTGACGATGTTAAATTGGCGGTCGATACGAAAGAAGATTACGAATCCAATGCCAAGATGATGCAGAAACGCATTATTGTCAAGGAGTTCCTCGAGGACATGTTTCAGTATGACCCAGACCTCCACGTGCGTTCAGCTTACAAACCGTGCCCCAAAGACCCGCAGAGAAAGATTCTTAACACACCCGCAGCCAAACGCGCAATCATCTATCGCAAATTACGAGATGCCAAATTCCGCGCAGACATGGACTTCGCACCTCCGACGTCGGCTAAATCTTCCTCTTCATCTTCCTCGTCATCATCTTCAAAGTCGAACACGGATGAACGTGCGATGGTAGAAATGATTCCGCCTGATGATGCGTTCCACAATTTCTCACATTATGCTGATGCCAACCATGATGTCATTCGTGAAGTGGTTCGCGATTTGTATTGTGAGAAACCCGACCTCGAGGTCGCGATTATGCCGTGCGGTGTTCACGACAAACTGGAGGAAGCCGACGAGTATATCAACACTCATAAAAATGACGTCATTACCGACATTTTCAAACTGGAGACAGGATTGTGGAATCTGATTGGCCCTTTCCGACAAGTTCGCGAATCTACGAAATACTATAATGAAAATACTGTTGTCGCTGAAGAAATTTTCAAACAAATTGAGAGTGATGCCAAAATGGGGAAGAGTTTGATGGAACAAACTATCAAAAAGAGTAAGCGCGAAAACGAGACGCGGTATGGACCAAAAGATCCGAAATTCACAGCATGGTGCAAACAGAACACAACTCTGTCCAGAATGGGTGCCGTGTCTGGCGAAGACCTCAAGGATGAATGCCCAGATGATGCTGTCGAGTCGGACGTGTTCATCGTTGGTGAAGGTGGTAAGAAGCTTATCAAGAAAAAATTATATTTCAAAGCCGACGAAAAGGTTTCGGCCACAGCAATACCACCAACATCTCAAAGAGAACCACAGTAAAAGATATATGTTTTTTTGAACATAAAAATGGATATAACAATATAGCAACTCGCAATGGCTGAAAAGCGATACATGTGTAAATGTGGGTTTGCGCACTCTAAAGAATTACTCGATAAATATGTGACAGTTGCCACTTTGTTAATATTGCCAAACAATTTATGTAACGCGGTTCACGATATGTTCAAGGCGACGACCGAGTCAGCAGACTTACTCAGTATCGACATCAAAGAATTAGACGGAAACGGGCCATCAAAACTTCTGGAAAAAAACAGCATGATTAAAAAGAAAAACTTTCCAGTTAAATTTAACTATATGATGCGTCATCTTGTGAAATCGAAGTTCTTTAAAAACATAATCCATTTGTCGATGACACATAAGGTTCTGTGCCAGGTTGAGTTACCAGATGGCGTTAAATACAAGTCGATTGATATCGGTACAACATCTAACGGCAAATATGAAGCCGATGACAAGTACCTGATTAATTGCTCCATGCGTGAATTGTATGAAGAGACAGGCATCAATCTTGAACCTGAGCACTATTGTCCATTTTTCCAAAAAGCAACGAGAATTTTATACAAAGCGACTGATTTACCGCTCTACTATTCCAACGGCAAAACATTCTGTTATGTAATATTGTTATGACGATTTCCGATATTAATTTATTTTTCACCGTAAATATAAATCAGATAACAAATTATGCCCTCCCCAGAAGGAATGACCAAATGGCAAATAGCAAAATGGTGGCTCTTAATAGCTTCTGCTTTCATTATCATAGGCGTGCTTATTGCCGTGCTTATTGTGTATGCTACTCCAGCCCCCAAACCGAAACCTACACCACCACCTCCGGTAGTACCTCGGCTAGGCGTATATGATTCTAGTATTGCCCAAATAAGCGCTAAAGAAGGGTTCGCTTCTGACACATTACCGAAAGAAATACAAAACAAACCGTATGGTGTTGTTGTTATGCCCTGTTACGGTACCGGACAGAAACTAAGATGGGCTTCCATCGATAGCGTACCGACCACATCATAAGAAATAGATTCTATTAATCAGACACGCTCTGCCGTTTGAAAAAATATATTTTTTTATTCTGTTTTCTGTTTTCTCACGTTTGCCTCTTCAGCTTTCTTGGTCGCGGCTTGGGCAGCGCGAATCTTTATCACCTTCTTCATGGCGAGTATCCCGTCTTTCACAATTTTCGACCGATAAAGAGTGAAATACATAAATATGAGGAACGGCATGGTCAGAAGAGTCACCATTGGAGCAAATCCATACGAGAAAAATGCACTACCCTCAACGCTAACATACCCGTAGCTCGATAGAACTATGAATCCGATAAGTGCTATGGTGTAGATAAGCGTTACGACGAATTGTATCCCTAACATAACCACTGTTTGCATACCACTTATTTCTTCCTCCCCAGTTGAGAGGTCGGGATTCTCAGGTTGTGCACCACCCGTTGTTCCAGGCTCAGGTTCCTGAGTTTCCGGTTCACCTTGTTCACCCTGTTCACTTTGCGGTTTCGTTTCGACTTGAGTTTTCGGTTCGCCCTGAGGCGCTGGCGGATTTGGGGTGGCGACGGATGCTAGGATAGGAGGAGCCTTAGTCTCCTTTGCGGTTGGTTGATACTGACTCATTGCTAGTCTTTTCTTATTATACACTCCAAGATGATACATATCATACATCATTCCGATAGTTGTGTAGATGCCCAAGAAGAATAAACTCATAACAACCAATAATGTGTAGAATACATTGTCCGCCACTTTCAGAGTGCCGGTGGCATACAAAACCATAATGGCGACTAAACATACCACGTGTAATATAATCACGGCTATTTGCCACAAAGTACTTTTAACAAAGTCAGGTATCATCGCTATACTATACGCACCAAAATGGCATGTTTCTCAAAAAAAGAAGACAACTATTTATTCATCACTTTGACATGCTTCGTAATTTTCGACATCGTTACTTTGCTGGTAGAATGGAGCAGTATCAACAGAGTAGGCGTTAATGCCCTCTGGTTCGCAATGTCACTTGTCAGAACCGTTGGAACGGTGATTGTGTGGCCGATAGTTTATTTCTTCATACGGAAATATGTTATCCAGTATCTCATTGATAAGGAAAATGAACAAGTGCCTGGTGCTCGCGTTCGTAGGGTAATTTAATCTAATCTGCATTTTTTAATGTGAAATCGCTGTCGGCAGGCTTTACGACGACCACGTTGTCCTCAGCTATCTGCTTATGTATAGTAATGTCAGAAACGTGTCCATATTCTGGGCACGATTCGCTACATCCACATATCCCACAACATTCACACATTTTGGATATTTGTATGGTTTTATTTGTGACGTCGATTTCTTTCCTGAATGGTTTGCACTTGCTGTCTAGCCCATAGATGGTGATTTCCTTACGATCGCTGAAATCGTCAAGACTAATGGACTTAGCCGAAGCTGGCAATATTTTGATACTTTTATGCGCACCGACTGCAATGATGATGGTCGACATCGTTATATTATAAAAAAAATATTACCACGCCCAGTGATTTATGTCGCCGAGTATTTTCTTGAATTTTTGTGGTAGCAATTTCGTTCTACGCATGTCCCTTAATTTATCTAAAGTAACAAATGTGTTGGCAGACATCAATCCGCCGATAACATCTTCCCAAATCGGACATCTATTATACAAGCACACAAACTCGCTTAATTCGGAAATAGTTTTTTCAATTACAGTATTAGACGGCTTTTCGCATCCATATGCCCACGACCAATATGGAAGTGATTCGAGCATATCATTATCTTTTTTAGGTAACATGTGTGTTATCTTTCGGTCAAATACTTTTTTTAGCCATCCAACTGGTAAGGTATCTCCTACAACGTTCGAAACAGTTTCATCTGGTTTTGGCATGCGTTGGAACTTCATCATGAACTCGCGAATCAGGGAAACGTAAAAGGCGAACGGTTTGACAGCTTTCTTAGGTATTGCAGCACATATCATGGGTTCTTTTAAATCAGCCATGACGACATGTGATGCGCCGTAAAATTGTCGCAACAAATGGTATTGGCTCGGCAATTCGAAACTCGTTGAATTAATTTTTTCGTCACTTGTAAAACTGTTGGCACATGTTTCTTTGGACTGGCCAGCTTCGAATCTAACGTTATACGATTCGAAAGTCATCCGAACAGAGAGTGGTAGCATGTTTGTAGATACTATTATTACAAATTCAAATTTGAAATACTAAATTTTATATAATCGAAAGACTGCTTCTGCTAACCAGATGAGGTCATTTCTGTTTGACTTTGATGCCGATTGTAATACCACATCCGTTTGGGAGGTGGAAAATGAGTTTAAGCATGCCGATGATAAATTGAAAATTACGTTACCAAACTTGGCTGTACCTTATGCTATTTACTTTGTGATACATGAAAAATACTATGCAGACATGACCGTGGAACAAAAAACAAATTTCAACAAGGAACTTGCAATGCGACGCATTAATTACTATCTTTCAGAAATGGAAAAAATTAACGAATACGGAATGGGCGATAATTTCGCGCTCGTTAAAATTGTCCA
>JACCDW010776532.1_pt1 | contig 22425 bp, 19 predicted proteins | sample 7449781 | NCBI WGS metagenome assembly JACCDW01 (sample SAMN15323449, study PRJNA562643) | freshwater metagenome | isolation source: river surface water | place: USA:Blue River Watershed | collected 2017-08-18
GTGCTTGGGCAGTGAAGACCGTCGCTGAAGCGACAGTTAAAGCGATCAATGAGGATAACAAAGCGTTCATTTTGCGAGCACAATCAAACTTGGATTGATGAAAATCAATGCGGGATTATATCGAGTGTGCCTACTCATTCCTGACTTTTCTAAGATCAAACAACTTTTAATCTACTTTTGCACCAAATTATGAAATTCCAAGGGACCGAAAACTACGTCGCCACGCAAGATTTAAAGCTGGCCGTCAACGCCGCCATCACCTTGAAGCGCCCCTTGCTGGTCAAGGGTGAGCCTGGCACCGGCAAAACCATGTTGGCCGAGGAAGTCTCCGAAGCACTGGGCCTGAAACTGATTCAATGGCACATCAAGTCCACCACAAAAGCACAACAAGGCTTGTATGAATACGACGCCGTGAGCCGTTTGCGCGACAGCCAATTAGGCGACGAAAAAGTCAAAAACATCGAAAACTACATCATCAAGGGTGTACTTTGGCAAGCCTTCACCTCAGAAGAGCCTGTGGCCATTCTCATTGACGAAATTGACAAGGCCGACATTGAATTCCCCAATGACTTGCTGCGTGAAATTGACCGCATGGAGTTTTATTGCTACGAAACACGCCAATTGATCAAAGCCAAAACACGCCCCTTGGTGTTTATCACTTCTAACAACGAGAAGGAATTGCCCGATGCGTTTTTGCGTCGCTGCTTCTTCCATTACATCAAGTTTCCTGAACCAGAAACCATGAAGCAAATTGTGGATGTTCACTTCCCCGATTTGAAAAAGGAACTGCTCACAGTAGCCCTTAAAAACTTCTACGATGTGCGCGGTTTGCCAGGCCTGAAAAAGAAACCTTCCACCAGCGAATTGCTCGACTGGCTCAAGTTGTTGGTGGCGGAAGACATTCCACTGGAAGCACTTCAAAGTGCCGATCAAAAGGTCAGCGTACCGCCACTGGTGGGTGCTCTGCTCAAAAACGAACAAGATGTCAGCTTGTTTGAAAAGCTGGTGTTCATGAACCAACGCAACCGCTGATCAAGATGTCACGCAATTTGCTTGAAGAGGGTTTGTCTGATGCCGTCGGCTTCGTCGGCGGTGCACTGCTTGGCTTTTGGCTTGGGCGGCTCATTGGCTGGGATGTCTTTGCCAGCGGCTATGACATCAACAGCATTGGCGGCATTCTGTTGGTGGGTTTAGGCGGCGGTCTTGGATTGCAAATTTCCAAACGATGGCAAGCCAGTCGAAAGGAATGAGCCATGCTGATCGATTTTTTCTACACCCTCCGTGCTGCCAAGTTGCCGGTGTCTGTTCGCGAGTACCTCAATGTTTTGGAAGCCTTGCAAGCCAACGTGGTAGGGCCTGCTTCAGATGCTTGCAGCATCGATGATTTCTACCATTTGAGCCGCACCATCATGGTGAAGGACGAGAAGCACTACGACAAGTTTGACAAAGCCTTTGGCGCCTATTTCAAAGGCGTCGAGATGCTGACCGACTTCACCAAAGAAGTGCCCCTCGATTGGCTGAAAAAAATCTTAGAAAAAGAACTGACACCCGAGCAAAAAGCCGCCATTGAAAAAATGGGCTGGGACGAGCTCATGGAGACCTTGAAGAAACGTCTCGAAGAACAAAAAGAGCGCCACGAGGGTGGCAATAAATGGATTGGCACTGGGGGCACTTCGCCCTTTGGCAATGGGGGCTACAACCCGCAAGGTGTCCGCATTGGCGGCAAAGGTGGCAACCGGAGTGCGGTCAAGGTTTGGGAGCAACGTGCTTACCGCGATTACGACGACACCCAAGAACTTGGCACGCGCAACATCAAAGTGGCTTTGCGTCGTTTGCGCAAATTTGCACGCGAAGGCTCTGCAGAAGAATTAGATTTGCCCGACACCATTCGATCCACTGCGGCCAACGCAGGCTACCTGGACATCAAGATGATTCCAGAGCGCCACAACAACGTGAAAGTTTTGCTGCTGATGGACGTGGGCGGCACCATGGACGATCACATTGCGCGCGTGGAAGAATTGTTTTCAGCGGCCAAAGCTGAGTTCAAACACCTTGAGTTTTATTACTTTCATAATTGTGTTTACGACTTCATGTGGAAGAACAACAAGCGCCGCTATGCAGAGAAATTCCCCACTTGGGACATCTTGCGCAAGTACAACAAAGATTACAAATTGATCTTTGTGGGCGATGCCACCATGAGCCCCTACGAAATTTTGCAGCCCGGTGGCAGTGTGGAATACAACAATGAGGAAGCGGGTGCTGAATGGCTACAACGCCTCACCCACACCTTCCCCAAATTTGCTTGGATCAACCCAGAACCGCAAGGGGTGTGGCAGTACCGCCAAAGCATTGCAGTCATTCAACAGCTCATGAGCAACCGCATGTTCCCCCTGACGCTCAAAGGTTTGGAAGATGCCATGCGCATGATGAGCAAGTGACGGGTCTTTTGCAAGCCAATGACAGGCCACATGGCGTGCCTGTAAAATGCCATTTCCGCCGCCGTAGTTCAATGGATAGAACGAGTGCCTCCTAAGCGCTAGATACAGGTTCGATTCCTGTCGGAGGCACCAAACACCCCCCTTTACACAAGTCAGTGACCCGCCAATCAGTCACTTTGGTTACTGTCGCCTATCGTATTCCCCCTTGCGGGGATGCCACAAGTTACTTAGTGTTCAAAAGTAATTTCACTTGTGGAGACTTGCTTTGTGAAAAAAGAAGTTATCAACACCTACGATGGCGACATCGTTGCAGGCGATCACCCCTACTTACAAGGTGCCTGGACGCCTCTTTGGGAAGAGATCGACGCGACCGACTTGCAAGTTCTAGAAGGCGAAATACCCAAAGACATCGATGGTGTTTATCTTCGCAACACCGAAAATCCACTGTTCCAAGCCAAAGACAAATACCACCCCTTTGATGGCGATGGCATGCTCCACATGGCCGCCTTCAAAGATGGCAAAGTCACCTATCGAAATCGCTTTGTCCAAACCAAAGGCCTGCAAGCAGAAATGGAAGCAGGCCGTTCGTTGTGGGCGGGCCTCATGGCTGACCCTGCACTGTCGGAACGCACTGGATGGGGCGCGCATGGCAGCTTGAAGGACTCTTCCAGTACCGACGTGGTGGTGCATGCAGGTCGCGCACTCACTACCTTTTATCAGTGCGGCGAAGGTTATCGCCTAGACCCCCTCACACTCAACGATGAAGGACTGTGCCCTTGGTCGCCGATTGATGGCATTTCAGCGCATTGCAAGGTCGACGAACAAACCGGCGAGTTGTTGTTTTTCAATTACTCTAAACACGCCCCTTACATGCACTATGGTGTTGTCGACAAGCATGACAAACTGGTCCATTACGTGCCCATTCCACTGCCAGGTCCCCGCTTACCGCACGATATGGCCTACACAGAAAACTACGCCATCCTGAACGACTTCCCGCTTTATTGGGACCCCGATATGTTGGCGCAGGGTAAGCATGTGGTGCGTTTTTACAAAGACACGCCCTCTCGATTTGCCATCATCCCTCGGCGTGGCCAAACCAAAGACATTCGTTGGTTTGAGGCTGCGCCCACTTTTGTCCTGCACTGGCTCAACAGCTACGAAGAAGGCGACGAGATCGTGCTTGACGGCTATTTCCAAGACGAGCCCATGCCCCGCAACTACGAGGGTGCGCCAAAGGGTTACGAGCGCATGATGTCTTACCTGGATCAGAAAAAAATGGGGTGTCGCTTGCACCGTTGGCGCTTCAATTTAAAAACCGGCAAAACCACAGAGCAAAGGCTAGACGACCGCATTTTGGAATTCGGCATGTTCAATCAACGTTATGCCGCGAAGCCCTACAAAATTGCCTACAGCGCTGTTCAAGTGCCCGGCTGGTTCTTGTTTCATGGGTATGTCAAACACAATCTAGAAACTGGCGAGTCTTGGGAAATTCGACTACCGGAAGGTCAATACGCCAGCGAAGCACCTTTTGCCCCTCGCATCAACGCCAAAGACGAAGACGATGGCTATTTGGTGAGTTTCATCACCAATGAAAAAACACAGTTGTCAGAAATTATCTTGATCGACTCTAAGCAATTTGAAAAGGGGCCGGTCTGCCGCATTCAATTGCCTCACAAACTTTGTAGCGGCACACATGCGTGTTGGGCCAGCGGTGCCGATTTAGCGCAGGGTGGCTTGCTGTCGCTCAATCCAGCCTGAGCAAGCGGCGTTCACATCTCTCAAGATTTGGAGAAACCCATGGGACTAGAAACCATCCTTGAACCGCAGCCCTACTTGGTCGACAACCCCAACCTGCAAGATGGTTTTGGTCCCATTCAGGAAGAATTAGTCACGACCAACCTGGAAGTGATTGGAGAAATTCCTACCGACTTCAGCGGCATGTATGTCCGCAATGGCCCCGTTCCCCAATACAAACCCAAAGGCAAATACCATTGGTTTGATGGCGATGGCATGTTGCATGCTGTGCATTTTCAAAAAGGCAAAGTCAGTTACCGCAATCGCTGGGTCAAAACAGAAGGCCTGGCCGCCGATCAAGCTGCAGGTGAGAGCCTCAGCCCGGGGCTCAAAGAACGGATGCCTGAGGGCGTGTTGCCCGACGACGCCTTGAAAAACACATCCAACACCGACGTCAAGTTTCACAACGGAAAATTGTTGTCGATGTGGTACCGAGGTGGTGCGGTGTATCAAGTTGACCCACACACCTTAGACACATTGGGCAAACTTGAAAACGATCCGCGTTTGAAAGGTCTGCAAATTTCAGCACACTCGCGAGTCGATGAGCGCACGGGTGAGTACCTGTTTTTTGCGTATGGCAATCGTCACCCGTTCATGCACTACGGTGTTCTGGGCGCCGATGGCACGCTCAAAACGCTCATTCCAGTTGAGTTGCCTGGGCCTCGATTGCCCCACGACATGGCCATCACACCCAACTACAGCATCCTTCACGATTTTCCATTGATCAACAACCCAGACGCGTTGAAGGCGGGTCGTTATAGCCTCGAATTTCACCCCGAATGGAAAACCAGATTTGCCGTTGTACCAAGGCATGGCACAGCCGATCAAATCAAATGGTTTGAAGCCAATCCACGTTACATGTTGCACGTGGCCAATGCCTGGGAAGAAGTCAACGAGAAAGGTCAAACCGAGTTGGTGATGGTTGGCACCCCCTACACCATGCCCAAACGTTTTGATGGCAGCTTGGACGTGCAGCGGTTGTTGTTCACCATCAGCACGCAAGGCACAGACTACGAGTTTTACCAGTGGCGCTTCAATTTGGCCACGGGTGAAACTCGCGAAGGTGTGATCGATGACATCTTGAACACCGAATTCCCCATGATCAACGCGTGGTACCAGGGTTACAAAACACGCTACACCTACCATGTGCTGATGGGTCGCATGCGCACATTGGAGCAGCCCCATTTTGCCGGACTGGCCAAATACGATTTAGAAAAAGGCAGCGCCATTACCTACCACCCAGGCGAGGGCTATTGGTTCAGCGAAGCGCCTTTTGCAGCACGTCACAACCCGCAAAGTGAAGACGATGGTTACTTGGTCGGATTTGTGTGGAATGGTTTGGAAAACCGATCAGAAGTTTGGATCATGGATGCACAAAAACTGGCTGACGGTCCTGTCGCACGTGTCTTGTTACCCCAACGTGTGCCACATGGTTTTCACAGCACTTGGGTGCGCCAAGATTCTCTTGACAAGCACTGAGCTTGAATCAGCATGACTGCAATGAACCCAACCGAAGTATCCAAAGCACTTCAAGGGGTGTGGCACTTACACCGATGGGAAATTACCTACGACGATGGCCGCGCCACCAGCTATCCCTTTGGCATTGATGCCACCGGCCTGATTCATTACACACACGATGGTGGCATGTCGGCTTGCATTGCGCGGCCTCATCGCCCGCGGTTATCGAGTGACAGCGTGCGAAGTGCGCCGATCTCTGAACAAGTTGCAGCCTTTGAAAGCTTCTTTCAATATGCCGGAACTTTCACAACCCGAATTCATGAAGGCAAGCCGCAAGTTGTCCATCAAGTCACGCACGCTCTGAATCCAAATTTTGTTGGCAGCCAGCAAGTCCGCAATGTCGACCTGGCAGCGGATGGCTCGCTCACACTGTCGGCCTCAGACCTGATACCCGGCACACAAAACTTGCGGCATCACCGTTTGATCTGGAGACGCGCATGAGTTTTTACGCGAAACACAAAGAACGATTTGAGTTGGCACAAGAGGCTTGCGCCAAACGCCACTGTTGGAGTCCCTACCCCGACATGCCGGACAAATATCCGGATGCCGCCATGGCCAAGGAACACGGCAAATTGGCATTTGATCAGCACCTAAAGCGCGGTAACTTTGACATTGACCAACCGGGTATTGAGAACTGGATCGGCGAAGAAATTTCACCCTACACGCAAAAGGCATTGGGCATTCTCTATCCCCAGTCTAATCTCGATGCGCTTTTCCAATCGGCAGAAGTTGCCATGTCCACTTGGGCCGCAACGCCTTACGAGTTGCGCATTGGCGTCTTGATGGAAGTGATCGACACCCTTTACAAAAATCATTTGTTTGAAGTGCTGCATTCGGTCATGCACACAGCCGGTCAAAGTTACAACATGGCCTATGCTGGGTCGGGGGTGAATGCACTCGACCGGAGCATCGAAGCACTTGTGTACGCCGAACAAGCCATGAAATCGGTCACGCCATCTGCACTTTGGTCACGCCGCTTTGGAAGCTCTGACATTCAACTGCAAAAGACCTACCGCATCGTGCCAAAAGGCATTGCGGTTTGTTTCTCTTGCGCCAGTTTTCCCACTTGGAATGCGTGGCCATCCATGATGGCCAGTTTGGCCACAGGCAATCCGGTCATTGTCAAACCGCACCCTGCCACAGTCTTGCCCATGGCCATCTCCGTAAAAGTCTTTAGAGATGTTTTAAAGGCGGCAGGCTTTGATCCCAATTTGGTCACACTGGCGGTTGACAGCACAAGCGAGCCCATTGGCAAGATTCTGATCAAGCATCCCAAAACGGCCATCGTTGATTTCACAGGCAGTGTGAAGTTTGGACAATGGGTCGAACAAAACGCTCACCCTGCTGTGGCTTTCACAGAGACTGCGGGTTGCAATACCGTGGTCTTAGAGTCGGCCCTCGATTTAGACGCAGCGCTGCGCAACTTGGCCACCACCATGTGCTTGTTCAGTGCCCAAATGTGCACCAGCCCCCAAAACATTTACATCCCGCAAGCGGGCGTTCAAACGCCAACAGGCATGGTGCCGTTTGAAGAGGTTGCACGCCGTTTAGCCGATGCTGTTCAAGCACTCACATCGGATCCTAAAAAAGCCGCCATGATTTTGGCAACCATTCAATCACATCAAACTTTGGCGCTGTTGCAGGACATGACTGAACAAGCTGCACAACGCGGTCAAATTTTGTTGTCGCCAAGTGCTTATGTGCATCCCGATTTTCCTGAAGCCAGAACCAGCACGCCACTCATGATGCAAGTCACCCCCCATGAGCACGACTTGTATTCACAAGAGCGATTTGGTCCTATCAGCTTTGTCATTCGATGCCAAGACGCGCATGATGCACTGACACGCGCAACATCGGATGCCAAGCAGCATGGCGGTCTGACGGCATTTTTGTATTCCACGCGCGAAGACTTTATTGAACAAGCTGAAAACGCCTACGCCAAAGCAGGCGCACAACTCACCATCAATTTAGTAGGCGCCATGCCTTTGAATTTTGCCGCGGCCTACAGCGACTATCACGTGACGGGTCTGAATCCTGCAGGCAATGCCACCTTGACCAATTTGGCATTTGTCACAGGACGATTTGGTGTTGTGCAATCTCGACGACCCGTCAATCCATCGGTTCAAACACAAACAGCCAACGCATGAAATCATCCAGCCCACTTGCATTGCGTCTGCCTGTTTTTGCAGCGCCGATGTTTTTAATTTCGGGACCTGAAATGGTCTTGGCGGCTTGCAAGGCGGGCATCGTCGGTGCATTTCCAACACCCAATGCACGACCTATTGAAAAGCTTCATGAATGGATGACAACCATCACCGAAGGTTTGGCAGAAGCCAAAGACACCCAAGCCGCTGAAAGCCTAGGACCTTGGTGTGCCAACTTGGTCACTCATTCCTCCAACACCCGCTTAACGCAAGATTTGGAACTCATTGCACACTTCAAACCACCCGTGGTGGTGACTGCTTTGGGCAGTCCCAAACCCGCCATCGAGGTGGTTCACGCCTATGGCGGCAAGGTGTATGCCGATGTGATCAATCTCACACTGGCACAAAAAGCCGTCAAAGCCGGCGCTGATGGTTTAGCGTGCGTGTGTGCGGGTGCTGGCGGCCATACGGGCTTCTTGTCACCCTTTGCTTTTGTCAGTGCCATTCGAGATTTTTTTGAGGGTGAAATTATTTTGGGCGGTGGCATTTCAGATGGCGCAGGCATTGCAGGCGCCATTGCAGCGGGCGCAGATTATGTGTACATGGGCACACGTTTCATCCCTGCGCATGAAAGCATGGCACCTGACGCCTACAAAGACATGATTCTCAATAGCACCATTGACGATTTGATCATCAGTGCAGGCGTGACCGGAACGCCCGCCAGTTGGTTGAAACCCAGCTTAAAACTCAACGGCCTAGACCCAGACAACATGCCTGATGCACCCACGCGTCATTACGACAGCAGCTCAGAATTTTCTGGCAAAAAATGGCTGGATGTGTGGGCTGCTGGCCAAGGACTTGGCACGATTCGAACACGTCAATCTGTCGGCCAAATTGTCGATCAATTGGCCGATGAATTTGATGCAGCAATGCGTCGCCTCAACCACCTCCCCTTTGCAACAAGGACTCCATCATGACTCAACCCGTCTACATCTTAGGTGGCTATCAAACTGACTTTGCCAAAACTTGGGCGCGCAATGGACAAGATATTTCAGACATGGTCAAAGAGACCACAGAAGGCACACTTGAAAATTGCCAACTCGATGCCTCGGCCATTCAAAGCATTCACGTTGGCAATGCGTTTGCAGAACTACAGCGACAACAAGCACATCTAGGTTCGATGGTGGCGCAAATGACGCCGGCCTTGTGGGGCATCCCTGCCATGCGCCATGAAGGCGCATGTGCTTCATCCTCTTTGGGCGTCTTGTCTGCCATGGCAGAAATCGAAGCAGGCCGTTACGACTGCGTTTTGGTGATGGGGGTTGAAGAGTTCAAGAACACTTCAGGCAATGTGGCTTCCGTCAATCAAAATGCGGCCGCCTGGCAAGGCCATGAAGACATCGATTGCACCTTCATGTGGCCGGCAGCTTTTGGTTTGATGGCGCAAGAGTATGAGAAGCGATATGGCCTTGACCGCAAATACCTCAATCGCATTGCCGAAATCAATTACGGCAACGCCAAACGCAACCCCTTGGCACAAACACGGAAATGGCAATTCGATGCCCTGAGTTTCACTGACGACGATGAGGCCAACCCCATCATTGAACCCGGTACACGCCGTCAAGACTGTGGCCAAATTACGGATGGTGGTTGTGCCGTGGTTTTAGCCTCTGCCAAGTTCGCTCAAGCCTATGCGGCCCATCGCGGTCAATCTTTGGAAAAAATTGCGCGTATTTCTGGTTGGGGACATCGGAACGCTGGGCTTCGACTGCTCGACAAAATTGAACGCAGCCAAGGTCAAACCTATGTGTTTCCGCACGTGCGTGACACCATCGAAGATGCATGGCGCCGCGCGGGTGTCTCTGGCATTGAAGCCATGAGTGGCATTGAAACGCACGATTGCTTCACCACCACCGAGTACATGGCCATCGATCATTTGGGACTCACTGCCCCCGGTCAAAGTTGGCAAGCTGTTGAAGAGGGCGTCATCGAACCAGGCGGTCGCTGCCCTGTCAACATGAGCGGCGGCCTGATTGGTTGTGGGCACCCTGTTGGCGCGACTGGCACCCGCATGTTGTGGGACGCCAGTCGACAAGTGACGCAGCAAGCAGAAGCCTGTCAAATTGAAGGCGCTCAGAGGATCCAGACCCTGAACATTGGTGGTTCGTGTGCCACAGTGGTCAGCTTTGTCGTTGAAACTGCAGCTGCATGATTGCAACCCTCTGGCAATCCTACGCGCTGGAATGTGGCGTGCTTTGGGCCGTGCTAGCGGGTATTTGGCTATGGGCGCAACCTCAAAATTCACGGTGGTTAGACCGCGTTTATCCACTCGCGCCATTGGCTGTGTTTGCAATTTTTTGGGTGTTTCCCCAGGCCAATGAATCACTGAGCAAATTCCTTCAATTGGGCATTTGGTTATGGGTTTGGCTAAGTGTGGTCTGGGTCATCAGTTTGCTAAAACGGGACGCAAGCATCATGGACATTGCCTATGGCTTTGTGTTGCTGTGCGGCACCTGGTGGCTTTTTTTCAGCGCAGATCAAAAATTCAACGACGTCAACCAATTGTTGCTGGCCATGGTCAGCCTCGGTTTTGGCCGTTATGCTGTCTACATCCTCTGGCGCAATCTGCCACATGGCGAAGACCCTCGATACGCCAAATGGCGTCAACGCTCAGGCAGCCGATTTTGGTGGTGGAGCTACTTTCAAATATTTTTGCTGCAAGGGGTGGTGGTCTGGGTTTGGATGGTGCCCCTGTTTTTGGGCTTGCAAACATCCGGCCCGATTCAATACTGGCACATCGCAGGCGCGTGTGTTTGGCTCATTGGGTTTGTGTTTGAGGCGGGTGGTGATTGGCAATTGACCCAATTCAAACGCCACCGCCAAGACAATACACAACTCCTCAACACTGGCTTGTGGGCACTCACTCGCCATCCCAACTACTTTGGCCAGACCTGCATGTGGTGGGGCTATGGTGTATTTGCCTTGGCTCATCCGTGGGGTTGGTTGTCTGTTTTTTCGGTTGCCTACATCACTTGGTTCATGAACAAAGGTTCTGCCACATCGCTCATGGAACGACACATGATCAAAACCAAGCCTGGCTATGCAGAATATTGCGCCACAGTGCCCTCCTTTTTTCCTCGGCTTTGGAAAAAGCAGCAACCCTCTGGAGAATCAACATGAGTCACGCCTTGATTGTGGAAGCCCTCCGTTCACCTCGCGGCCGAGGCAATGACAAAGGCACATTGCGAAACCTCAAGCCAGTCGATCTTTTGGCGCAGCAATTACAAGCATTGGCCACGCGCACCTCTTTACAAACCTCTCTGGTCACTGATGTCTTGATGGGTTGCGTCACGCAAACTACCGATCAAGGCGCGAACATTGCCAAGCTGGCATTGATCAAAGCAGGATGGGATGACAGCGTTCCCGGATTAAGCATCAACCGCTATTGCGCGTCTGGACTGAGCGCTGTTCACATGGCTGCACAAGAAGCCATGGCCAGTGACAGCCTGGCTGTTGGCGGCGGTATTGAAATGATGTCGCGTGTCCCCATGGCTTCTGACAAAGGCCCATTGACGCATGACTTTGAATTTCAAACGCAAACAGGTTTGATTCCGATTGGCATTGCTGCAGATGTGATCGCCACCCAAGAAGGCTTCTCACGACAGCAATGTGATGACTATGCACTGGCATCCCAGCAAAGAGCTGTCGCTGCCCGAGATCGTGGACAGGCGCGGTCCATGGCCGCTGTTCATGATGAAACTGGCGCTGTTTTGCTTGCACAAGATGAAACCCCGAGGGCCAATACCAGCCTTGATTCATTGGCGGCCATCCAACCTGCCTTTGCCGCCATGGCAGAAAAATACGGCATCGACAAGCTCATGTGTCAACGTTATGGCTTGTCGCAAATTGACCATGTGCAGCACGCAGGCAACTCGCCTGCCATGGCCGATGGTGCGTCTGCTGTCTTGCTTGCCAGTCCGGGTGCTGCCCAACGTGCCGGGCTGAAAGCGCGCGCCAAAATATTAGCCACCGCCACCGTCAGTGCCGATCGAACTTTGGCCCTGACTGGCGCCGTTCAAGCCACGCAACAAGCCCTGGCCCGCGCCAAGCTCAATGTAGACGACATTGATCTGTTTGAAGTGAATGAGTCCTTTGCGACTCTGATGTTGCACTACATGAAACACTTGAATGTGCCCCATCACAAACTGAATGTGAACGGAGGAGCCATTGCATTGGGTCATGCCATGGGGTCAACGGGTAGCGCTTTGATTGGGGTCGTGTTAGACGAACTCGAGCGAACCGATCAAAAACGCGCTGTGGTGGCGCTCTGTGGCGCCGCTGGCTTGGCTGTGGCCATGGTCATTGAGCGCACTTGAGAGGCACCGCGCATGAATGATTTTTGGATCACCTTTGCCCAACTCACTGTCAATGGCATTGCCGTTGGGGCCATCTATGCTTTGGTTGCCTTGGGTTTGGTCTTGATTTACAAAGCCACCGAAGTTCTCAACTTTGCGCATGGTGATCTTTTGGTGGTGTCAGCCTTTGCAGCATGGGGCATGATCACTGTTTGGGCATTTCCGTTTTGGCTGGCTCTGTTGGTGGCAGTCGGAGGCGTGGCATTGTTTGCCTACGCTTTAGACGCATTCGTCATTCGCCGCATTGCGGGACAACCTCAATTCGCGGGCGTCATGCTGACCATTGCGCTGGCCTTCATGATTCGAGGTGCAGTGAGCATGTTGTTTGGTCCCGAATCGCGCAACTACCCGACGCCGTGGTCCAACCAAAGCACACAAATTGCAGGCCTGTCTGTGGCCAACCTTCAGTTGGTCATATTGGGTACGGCCATGCTGGTCACCGTCGTTTTGTTTTTGTTCTTTCGCTACACCTTGCTAGGCGTGGCCATGCAAGCAGCCTCCCAAAACCAATTGGCAGCCTATTTGAATGGCGTTCGCGTAAAGCGCGTGAATTCATTGGTTTGGGCATTGGGCGGTGTCACTGCTGCATTTGCCGGCGTCTTATTGGCGCCCATCACCATGGTCGATATCAGTCTTTGGTTTGTCACGCTCAAAGCCTTGTCCGCCTTGGTCTTGGGTGGCTTTGGCAGCATTCCTGGCGCCATTGTGGGCGGACTTTTAATTGGCTTGATTGAACAGTACGCGGGTGTCTACATGCCAGACGGCACGAAAGACATTGTGGCTTATTTGGTGTTGATTGGTGTCTTGATTGTGCGACCTCACGGCTTGTTGGGTGAAGCCCATGGCCGACGCGTCTGATAGGAAAAAGAGGACATGCGATTTGATTACCACACACGCTATCGAGAAGGCTTCGCACTTTGGCGCAGCGCTTTCGATCGCAACATTTACATCTTCTTGGCCCTCATGCTGTTGGCGTTGCCTTGGGTGGCCACTCCTTTTGCACTAGGTGAGTTGGCCTACTTGTTCATTCTTTGCATCGCCAGCTTAGGGCTCATGACTCTGACCGGAATGACAGGGCAAGTGTCTTTGGGGCACGCAGCATTTGTGGCCATTGGCGCATATGGTCACGCTTGGTTTTTGTCCAAAGGCTTACCCCTGCCACTTTCATTGTTACTCGCAGCCTTGATCAGTGCGGCAGCGGGACTCTTGGTGGGCATTCCTGCCATTCGCGTCTCTGGCTTGTACCTTGCCATGGTCACCATGTCATTTGCCATCATCATTGAACAAGTGATTGGTCATTGGAGTTCAGTCACAGGCGGCTTCACAGGCTTGGCTGTCAATGATCCCATGCTCTTGGGCTTTTCCTTATCGGGTCCCAAAACCTTCTACTACTTTTGCTTGTTGATGCTCACCTTGGTGTTGTTGGCCCTGCTCAACATCATGCGCTCGGGTACCGGACGTGCCTTGATTGGCGTGCGTGAGTCTGAAGCGGCATCTTATGCCTTGGGCATTTCAGTCAAGGGCATGAAGGCTGGTGCCTTTGCTTTGTCAGCGGGCATTACCGGCTTGGCAGGCGCTATGTTGGCACATCATTTGAAATACCTCACACCCGATGGCTTCACTTTGCTGCTGTCATTGGAGTTGGTGCTCATGGTGGTGATTGGGGGTCTGGGCAGTTTGCGTGGCGCTATTTTGGGTGCCATGCTCATCAGCTTATTGCCCACGGCCATCTCACGCATCAAACCATTCTTGCCTGACAGCATTGCCAAACAGTTTGGTCTTGAAACTTTTATTTTTGGATTTGTGTTGGCCATCTTTGTGTTGTTTGAACCCATGGGTTTGAATGGTCGATGGCTCAAAATCAGGAGCTTTTTTGAGAGCTTTCCGCTCTACCGCCGAGACACCTTCAAGCGCAACAAGCGTTATATGAAATCGGAGCGCTATCGATGAACACACAAATTTCATCGCCCAACACGCTGCTCAAGGTCGAGAACTTGTCGCTTCGGTTTGGCGGCGTTCAAGCCATTGCCGATTTGAGTTTCAACACCTATGCGGGTGAAGTGTTGGCCATCATTGGCCCCAATGGCGCGGGAAAGACATCCGTGCTGAATGCTGTCACGCGTGTGTTTGATCCCAGCGGCGGTCAAATTTATTTCAAGGCACAAGACCTGACCCGCTTGCAGCGTCACCAGATTGCCAAATTGGGCATTGCCCGAACTTTCCAGAACATTGAATTGTTTGAGGCCGCCACCGTGCTCGACAATTTATTGCTGGGTCGAAACCGATTTTTTCAAGGCCATTGGTGGCAACAAGTTTTGCACACCCCTGCCTTAGCTCGTTTAGAAGAGGAAGCACGGGCCGAAGTAGAAACTGTGATCGATTTTTTAGACCTCACAGCTTGGCGCAATGCGCCCATCTCTGGACTGCCCTATGGTGTTCGCAAAGTGGTTGAATTAGGCAGAGCCATTTGCACCAAACCTGAGCTCTTGTTTTTAGACGAACCCGCATCCGGATTGAATCCAGAAGAAACGCGCGACCTGGCTTTTTGGATTGATGACATTCGAAAAGAACTCGGCATCACGGTGGTCATGGTTGAGCACGACATGTCCTTGGTCAGTGCTGTCGCCGACCGCGTCATTTGCATGGCACAAGGTCGCATATTGGCTGAAGGGAGCGCTGCTGAAGTGCAAAGCAATCCCTTGGTCATTTCAGCCTATTTAGGAGCTTAGCAATGAGTGTCCTGCTCGAAGTTCGAAATTTAGAAACATGGTACGGACCGATTGCGGCCATGCAAGGTGTCAACCTTGAAGTTCGAAAAGGTCAGATGGTGACCGTGTTAGGCGCGAATGGTGCTGGCAAAACTACTTTACTGAACACCTTGGCGGGTGTGATCGATCCCTTCAAAGGTCAAGTCTGTTTTGAAGGCGCTGAAGTGAATGGGCTGGACGCAGATGAAGTCTGTAGGCGTGGCCTCATATTGGTGCCGGAGGGTCGACAAATTTATCCCTTCCTGAGTGTTCGTGAAAATCTCAACATGGGCGCCTACACACGCAAGGATGCGGAAGGCGTGCGAAACGATATCGCCCGTGTCTTTCAATGGTTTCCAAGACTGTTAGAGCGCGAAAATCAACATGCGGGTTTGTTGTCCGGCGGCGAACAGCAAATGTTGGCCATTGGAAGAGCTTTCATGGGGCAACCTAAACTGCTCATGCTAGACGAGCCATCATTGGGTTTGTCGCCACTGTTAACCAAAGAGATTTTCAACATCATCAGTCGAATTCGAAAAGAAACCGAGACTGCAATTTTGGTGGTGGAACAAAATGCGGCCATCGCCTTGGCCCACGCCGATGATGGCTACATCATGGAATTGGGGCGCATCGTGGCCGCTGACACTTGCGAAGCCTTAAGCCAAAAAACAGATGTGCGAGAGGCCTATTTGGGTGGTCACAACAACCAAGGCTTAAGTGGTACATCGCAAAGATGGAAAAGGCGCAAGACATGGCGATGAATTCAATCAACAAGTCTTCTTCGACACCCAGTTTTCTGGGCCTAGATACGCCTGCACGCGTGTTTCAAAAACGCTGCCAAGAATGGGCCGATCTGCCAGCGCTCCGGCACAAAAAACATGGCCTCTGGCAAACAGTAACTTGGCACCAGTATTACCAACACGCTCAATCTGTAGGCTTAGCGCTATTGAATTTAGGCCTGCGTCAAGGCGATGGGGTGTGTGTCCTTGCTGAAAACAGACCCGAGTGGCTCTACGTGGACATGGCGGCTCAGTGTCTAGGCATGGTGGGCAACGGCATTTACCCCACCTCTTCACCCAAGCAACTGCAGCACATCCTGCTTGATTCTGGCACGCGCGTTCTGTTTGTCGAAAACCAGGAACAACTGGACAAAGTATTAGAAGTCATCGAGGCCTGTCCTGCGCTTCAACACATCGTGGTGATGGAGCGCGAAGGACTTCGAGAATTTACCCACAAGAGGGTCAGTTTTTTTGACGATTTCTTAAGCCAAGGCGAAGCCTTGGTTTCAACACAAGCGGCCCTATTTGAGAAAGGCATTGCTGAAACGCGCAGTGATGCGCTGGCCTTCCTGGTCTACACCTCAGGCACCACAGGCGCCCCCAAAGGGGCCATGATTCTGAACAGCAACTTGATCTTCCAGCTGAGCTTGGCCACTGAATATTTAGACGTTGAAGTGGGCGATAAATCTCTGTCATTCCTGCCCTTGTGTCACATTGCAGAGCGCATGGCATCGGTCTACAACCCCTTGTCGGTGGGTCTCATTGTTCACTTTCCAGAAAACACCAGTACGGTGGTCAATGACATTCGAGAAGTTGCGCCTCATGTGGTTTTTGCACCGCCTCGCTTTTGGGAAAAGATGTACTCTCAAATTGAGTTGTTCATGCGCGATGCCGTGGCCCCCGCACGTTGGATGTACCAAACAGCGCAATCCTTGGGTGCTGCAGAGGTTGAGGCTCGACTGACTGGCCAAGCGCCAAAGGGGACAGGCTTAATGGCATCAGCCATTCGATGGCTGGCCATGCGCAATGTGCGCGTCTTTCTTGGGCTTCAAAATGTCAAAACGGCCCTCACGGGTGCAGCCCCTGTTCCGCCCGATTTAATTCGCTGGTATTTAAGTTGTGACATTGAACTGCGCGAAGCTTTTGGCATGACCGAAACCACCGGATTTTGTACAGCCACCCCCAAGGGCGGCATTCGATTGGGATGGGCGGGACTCAAAGCCACCGGCACAGAAATTCGAATTGGCCAAGACAACGAGGTGTTGATTCGTGGCCACAACGTCTTTGGCGGTTATTGGAATATGCCCGACAAGACACTCGAAGCACTGGACGAAGAAGGTTGGCTGCACACTGGTGATTGCGGTGAATTGGATGCCGATGGCTACTTGGCCATCAAAGACCGCATTAAAGACATCCTAATTACCTCGGGTGGCAAGAACATCACACCCAGCCACATCGAAAGTCTTCTGAAATTCAGCCCCTACATCACAGATGCTGTGGTCATTGGTGACGCTCGAAAGTACCTCAGCTGCTTGGTCATGATCGATTTGGAGCACGTGGCCAAGTACGCCCAAGAACATCAAATTCCTTACACAGACTTCAGCAGCCTCACGCGAAGGCCAGAAATTGTGAGTTTGATTCAGGCCGAGGTAGAGCGCATCAATGAACAGCTGGCCCGGGTGGAACAGATCAAGGATTTTCGAATCATTTCAGAGCTGCTAACCGCAGAAGACGACGAACTCACCCCCACCATGAAGCTGAAAAGGAAAGTCATTGCCACCAAATATGCTGATTTGATTGAAACGATGTATCGCACTTGAGACGCGGCATCAGGGTAATCACGCGTGCGTGAATGAGATTAACAGAGTATTTTTTGTACACAAGGAGACACACCATGAAACTCAATCGCAGAAATATCTTGATCGCCACAGTCGCAACTGCGGCAGGCATCGCACAAGCGCAAACGGTCAGTGACACCGAAATTGTGATTGGCACGCACATCGACTTGTCGGGCCCGGCAGCTGCTGGCATGCCCATGCTTCGCAACGGCATGCAAATGAAAATTGACGAGGTCAATGCGGCAGGCGGGGTGCATGGTCGCAAAATCAAACTCATCGTGGAAGACAACGGCAGCCAGCCTCAGCAGGCTGTTCGCGCTGTGCAGAAACTCATCAAGAGTGACAACGCCTTTGCCATCCTCAATTCATTTGGTTCTGGCCCCAATGCTGCCACCGTCAAAATGGCCAACGACGCAGGTGTGGTCGTGTTTGCGCCTTGGGCGGCATCAGGCATCATTCAAAAAGTCAGTGGTAACAGCCCCTTGCTGTTTACAACAGTACAAAACTATGACACCACAACGTCCTATGGTTTGGCATGGGCCTTGAAAAACTGGAAGAGCCAAAAGGTTGGGGTCATTTACCAAGAAGGACCCTTTGGTGATCTGGTCAGAGCGGGTGTCAATACCGCCCTCAAAGAGGCAGGTCAAACAGTGGCTGCAGAAGCCGCTTACAAAGTGGGTGACATCGATTTCTCGTCTCAAGTAGCCAAGCTCAAAGCGGCCAATGTGGACTTGATCATTGCAGGTACTTTGGTGCGTGAGTCAGTTGGCGTCATGGCCGAAGTTAAAAAACTCAATTGGAGCCAGGTCAAGGTTCTGACCACCATTCCTGGTCGCTCAACCATTGTGGCCAAATTGGGCAAAGAGGCCACCGAAGGCATGTATGGCATTGGCGGCTGGAAGCTGCATGACCCAGATACATCCGACCCTGCTGCCAAAAAATTCATGACGGACTTTAAAGCCAAATTCAACATGGATGCCGATGAAAATGCAGCCAACGCGTATTCCTACACCGCTTGGTTCATTGCAGGCCTGCAGGCAACTGGCCGTAACCTGACTTCTCAGGCATTCGCCAAGGCCATGGCGGGCGTGCCCCATCAAGATTTCACCACTTACGCCCGACAAACATTTACAAACAACCATGTCGGCCCCGAGTTGGCATCCATTGATCAAATCAAGGGTGGCAAATGGGTCCAAATTGCAGCACCTAGCGGCAAATAATCCTTGAAAGGCCCCTCACGGGGCCTTTTCAATTTTGCGCCTGTGCGCACCGAGATAGACCGATGAATTCCCTTGATTTGCCTGTTCACGAAATTCCTGCACTCAGCGGAAACAACGCACCGATTCACAGTGAAGACATCTTCACTGACATGAAAGTGATTGGGGAAGTTCCTAAAGACCTGAATGGTCTTTATGTGCGCAATGGCCCTAACCCTTATTTCCAACCCGATTGGCGTTATCACGCGTTTGATGGTGATGGCATGTTGCATGCTGTCAAGTTTGAAAATGGCAAAGTCACTTATCGCAACAAGTGGGTTAAAACTTCGGCATTAGAAGAAGAAAAAGCAGCCAACAAGGCACTGTGGAAAGGCATCAAGGAAACTTGGCGACAAGACCGTCCGGATGAACCTCTTAAAAACACGGCCAACACCGATGTCAAATACCATGCCGGGCGTCTCATCAGCATGTGGTATCGCTCGGGCATGCCCTATGCAGTTGACCCAGAGACATTGGAAACCATTGGTACGTCAGATTTTGACGGCACTGTCATGCGACTGTCGGCGCATTCAAGGCCCGACGAACACACAGGCGAGCTGATCTTTTTTGACTACAGCTTAAAAGCCCCCTACATGCAATACGGGGTGGTGGGTCCAGACCGCAAACTGCGTCACAAAATTGACGTGGATTTGCCTGGCCCCAGCCTGCCCCACGACATGGCCATCACCGAGCACTACACCATCTTGCACGACTTTCCGCTTCGCCCCGATCCTGATGCGCTCAAAGCAGGCCGTTACAAAATCAAATTTGACGGCACACAACCCTCTCGTTTTGGCATTGTGCCGCGCTATGGTCAAGCGCAAGAAGTCAGGTGGTTTACCGCCAAGCCAGCCTATATGCTTCATGTGGTCAATGCTTGGGAAGAAGGCGACGAAGTGGTGATGGTTGGCACGCCCTACAAAATTCACCTAGACGATCATGGTCAACCCGACGGCCGTCGCCTTGAAAAAACCATTCACAACCGACAGCGTGACTTCATGCTTTATGAATGGCGCTTCGATTTAAAAACAGGTCAGACCCGAGAGCACATCATTGACGATGTCCTGAACACCGAGTTTCCGGTCATCAACAGCTTGTACCAAGGCCGCAAAAATCGTTACTCCTACAACATCATTTTTGCGCAAGGCGGCAAAGAGGAAGTCCGCTTTCCTGGCTTGGTGAAATACGATATTTCTGCAGGCAGTTATGTGGCTTACAGTGCAGGCCCGCAGTTTTTCTACAACGAGCCAGGCTTTGCGCCGCGCGACAACTCGCAAGCTGAAGACGACGGCTATTTGGTGGTGGTGGTTTGGAATCCCAAAGACGAACAATCCGAAATTCAAATATTCGATTGCAGAGGTGCCAAGATGGCTGAGGGTCCCATTGCGCGCGTCATTTTGCCGCGTCGAATTCCTCATGGCTTTCATGCCACGTATGTCAGTCAAACCACCTTGAACCGATGGAAATGATCTCGGCATGATTCTGGTGAAGTCTGAATCCATTCAAGACTATGTCAAAAAGGGATGGTGGTCTGAGCAAACGATGGGCGATCTTCTGCTGCACTGGGCTGATCGCAGAGCGTCAGAACTTGCCGTACTTGATCCACCCAATAAATTTGAAATCTGTCACTGCCCACCTCAGAAGTGGACATGGGCTGAACTTTTGGAACAGGTGGGTCGCTTTGCAGCCCTGCTAACTGTGCAGGGTTTGCGAAAAGACGATATTTTGATTGTTCAACTGCCCAACAGCGTCGAACAACATGCGCTCTATTTGGCTTGCGCTATCACAGGCATTGTGGCGTCCCCTATTCCTGTGCAATACCGGACCCATGAAATTTCGCATGTCATGGACATCACGCAAGCCAAGTTGGCCATCACAACGCAACACGTTGGAAACTTCAAAGCCGCACAAACGTGGGCAGAACATGCGCATTTGTTTCCAAGTTTGAAAAACATCTGGTCATTGGGTCAAGCATTGCCGGCAGGTGTTCAATGTTTGTCAACTTTGCTTTCACAAACCAAAGCTTGGGACGCCGGTCAAATCAAAGACCACATGAAGGCCACCAATGTCACAGCCCACGATGTCTTAACCATCTGTTGGACTTCGGGTACGGAGGCCAAATCGAAGGGTGTACCTCGTAATCACAATGAATGGTTGATTGTGGGGTCGTCAGTCAGTCAAGCCGGTGAGTTGAAAGAGGGCGCTCACCTTTTGATTCCCTTTCCTTTTGTCAACATGGCTGGCGTTTCCACCAGCCTGGCAACTTGGCTTTTGATTGGTGGAACGTTGCATCACCATCACCCATTTGACCTGCCATTGTTTGTAGAACAAATGCGCGCCTATCCCATGGACTACAGCGTCGCCCCTCCCGCTATTTTGAATTTACTCCTGAAGGAACCCGAAAAGATGGCGGGGGTCAATTTGACACGGCTCAAACGAATTGGGTCGGGCGGCGGCCCTCTGACAGAGTGGATGATGACTGAGATGAAGAAGCAATTTGACATCGAGGTGGTCAATTACTTTGGCTCCAATGAAGGCGCCGCCCTGAGTAGCACGCCGCTGGACATGCCTGACAGCGGACAACGCGCTTTGTATTTTCCAAGGATGGGGGTCGCCCCATTCAATTGGAAGATGGATGTTGCACAAAAAATTCAAACTCGACTGGTCGACATCGACACCCAAGAAGACATCACTGAAAGCGGTCGTTTGGGAGAGCTTCGATTTAAAGGTCCCACCATTTTCAGTGGCTATTTCAAGTCGCCTGAACTGACCCACAAAGCTTTCGATGAACAAGGTTTCTACCGCACCGGCGACTTGTTTGAAATCGCAGGCGATCAAGGTCAGTATTACCGTTTTGCTGGCCGCCACAAAGACATTGTGATCCGTGGTGGCATGAACATTTCCTCGGAAGAAATTGAAAATTTGCTGATGAGCCATGCCGAGGTCCGCGATGTCGCCGTCATCGGTCTGCCCGATGCCATCATGGGCGAGCGGGTGTGCGCGGTGGTGGTTCAAAAGCCCAATGCTGCCTTGACATTGCCACGCTTGATTGAGCACCTGCGCAGCGTCAAAGAAGTAGCCTCCTACAAATGGCCTGAATCTCTCATATTGATCGAAGAACTGCCTCGCAATCCTGTAGGCAAAGTCTTGAAACGAGAACTACGCGACCGTTACGCTCAAGCTTTCTTGAAAGACAGCGTGACAAAGGAGTCAACGCATTGAAGCCCGCTCTCTTGCTCATACCCGGCATGTTGAACGATGCCAGCATTTGGCAGCATGTCCTGCCATTGCTACCGACAGGTTGGACTGTTCGCATTGCCAATGTGCTGACGCAAGACAGCATCAAAGGCATGGCTGAAGATGCGTGGCAACTGATTGCCGATCTGGACAAAGACCAACCCCTCATCGTTGCGGGCTACTCCATGGGCGGCTACGTGGCCATCGACATGCTCGCCAATGACACAGGGCGTATTCACGCGGCGGCCTTGTTGTCAAC
>JACCDW011293223.1_pt1 | contig 22423 bp, 17 predicted proteins | sample 7449781 | NCBI WGS metagenome assembly JACCDW01 (sample SAMN15323449, study PRJNA562643) | freshwater metagenome | isolation source: river surface water | place: USA:Blue River Watershed | collected 2017-08-18
CAGGATTTCCATATACGCTGCGGGCAGGACCTGGCAACCCAGGACGCGCTGTCAAACTATCTAATAGTCCAAATACACCAGATGCCTGCCGAATGTTCTCACTGTCAAATACACTTAGGGCGAGTGCGGCGTAAATCTGGAAAAAACGCTTGAAGAAATAGCCTAGAAGCACACACACCTCCTGGCGCATCTTCTTGTAGGCATCGGAGGTTCCTGGTGCGGTACCAGTCAAAATATCGGCCCGCTGGAAATAAATCGTCGCCGGCTTACCTTTTATGACGGGCATTACGTCAATACTACGAAAATATTGGTCAAATGCTCCACTTATGACAAGAACATACTTATTACAAGTAGAGGGGTTTCCGAGGTCCAGCAAATCCTTCGGTGTTATACGTTCAAACATTACCTTCAGCGCGGCGTCGGCTATGAGCCGCATTGGCTGTGATGATTTTAATAGGGCGTCGCGTGAGACTCCCATGGATGATTGTGCGCCTCCCATATTACTTGTAGGTGGGGTTTTTTATTGTAAGATAGGACTATCTTATGAAGCCAGCCGCTGCTAATAGTACATCCTTGTAGGCGTCCAGGCGTCGGAGGCACTTCTGGAGAGTTGCCACACTAACATCAGCGGCCTTCGCAATGTCGGCCAGTGGAATGTTCATATCTTCCATATTGGACAGCACAAAGCCCACACAGCCGGCCGCGAGCGAGGGCGGCACGTTTTCCACGCTGTAGCCTTCGCGCTCGGCCATTATAGCCACAGCCCGTGCACCGGCCTCAATAGCCGCGGCCTTTGCCCGTGGAATTGCGAGACGACTGAGTGGGAGTGCCACGTAGTCCTCGGCCTTCGTCGAGCCATAACCCGTATCGACCGTGGATTTCTTCAGTAGGCCCTTCTGCTCGGCCAGAGCGAAGACCTCCTGGAAGAACTTCAGCGCCTTCGTAAATGTCGCCGTACTGAGTGCAAACATATCCGCAATTTCCTTCGGCTTGCGAGGTGTCTGGGCCTGCTTCAGGGCCGTGTAGAGACAACTGGCCAGGACCGCGTCGCGAGTCAACCCTCGACGGTCACACAGCTCGTGCAACATAACATACATATCCTTCGTGTCCTCCAAGATGGACGAACTGAGACCGTGGTTGGTGGCAATTAGGGACAGACGGTCGAAGATTTGGAGTAGCGACCGCTCCTTATAGGGCATCGCATTCCACGTGTGGTACTTGCGGATTCTATACATATTCTTTCCGCGACCGCCCAGAATCATCGTACCAAGAGACGCCTCCGGAAGTCGGTGGTCCTGTGGGGCGCCCACACGGCACGGGTCGCCGCCCTTATCGTCGTTTGCGAAGAACCGGTACTCGGCCGTGGTGTCATAGAGACGTCCGAGCACCTCACCGCACTTCAGGCACACGGAATTGTCCTCGTGCAGAATCTCTTCGGGACCGGCACCACACGCACAGCCGGCATATTGCCCCAGTGCCTCGGCTGGCTTTGCCGGCAGCACCTCGGCTTCGTCAAAGGCGTTCCACCATTCTTGCATTGTCTGTTCTATTGGCGCGCTAGGCTTGAAGACTTTCGGAAATAGAGAGTCCATAGTGAGGGTACCATACCTAACACGCCGCGCCGCATTTCAAATTTATAACACCGCCTAATAGTAAGTATGTCCGCATCTTCAGTGCAATACGGAAATGAAACACGGAAGTCTATTTTGCCGAAGACAGACACTACGAAGATTGGCTATCTCGGTCCGCAGTTTGACCCCACGGACGACCTGCTCATTCCCAGCCAAATAGGTGTGCGCAGTGAAGGCACAATGGACGCCACCGTTGATGCTGCCAAGGGCGCGGCCTGGTATGCGGATATGATTGGCTTCGGTGCGCCATCGTCCGATTTCACCAAAGATATGGATGTCAAACCGTACCCCATTGGTGTGAATTACTTCCTCCGTACAAGTCAGCAGTGTTCCAACGGCGCAGATATGTGGCAATACGTAGAGGGCATTCCTCGGGGCGATATGTTGGGCAAGAAGATTACCACGGCCCTCCAGGAACTCGGATATCCACCGATGAAAGGTATGGCCTCTGGAATGATTGAAGACGCACAGAGCGCCTTGAATCCCGTTCCACTTGTACGGGCCATATTTGGGTCTGGATACCCGCGCTGCAAACAAGTGACGGCGCGCGTTGGGTCGTCGATGAACAAGATTAAGAATGACGATGGGAAATCCTACGTTGAGGAGCCTGAGACGGTCGAATACAAGGCCGGCGTTCCCCATCAAACACACTGGGTGTTGGACGAGTATGTTGATAAGGATGAATGGGAAAAGGACCAAAAAATATATGAACGGGACGGAACCCTACGCACCCCTAATAGTCAAGGTGAAGGGTTTCGTGGTGGGAGCGGACAATTAGGTGCGCTCGGTTTTACTGCTGCGATTTTATTGGGTATTGCTATTTATACATTTAGGGGGCGCTCAGATTAGGGGCGCAACGTGCCCCTAATTACTTGCCAGTGAGCATCAGCGGCTTCCGTACAAGTTTTCCCTCCGTCAGGAGACGGGATGAGATACACATCGTCTCCAGCTCTTGGATGAGCAGTTTGGACGCATAGGGAATCTGTACTGTACTGAAGTTCGTCGTATTACCACACGCCTTACAGTTCCACACACCCGCCGTGGGGTTCGATATCGCGAGCAGGCCACAGTCGCGACACACGTGGCATACGAACGCGTCCGAGCATTCCATCAGGCGCTCTTTGGTGAAGTCGGCCACGCCGTGGGCCGCCACACAATCTCTCTCCATCTCGCCAAAGCGTAGACCACCTTCCCGTGCGCGACCCTCCGCCGGCTGACGTGTGAGCATCACCAGCGGACCCGAGGCGCGGCTGTGCATCTTGTCCGCCGAGCAGTGGCGCAGACGCTGGTAATAGCACGGGCCCACGAAGATGGCCGTCTCCATCATCCGCCCCGTGTGGCCATTGTAGAGAATCTCATTCCCATATGGCTCCAGACCATACTCGTCCCGCATAATCCGCGCGATGTCATCCACCGTCGTCTCATTGAACGGCGTACCATCTCCCAGCGTCCCTGCGCGACAGCACATCTTACCCAGCAGCGTCTCCATCAGCTGGGCAATCGTCATACGCGAAGGAATTGCGTGCGGATTCACGATGATATCAGGCGTCAGACCGCCGGCAGTCTGGGGCATATCCTCAGGATTCAGAATCATCCCCATCGTACCCTTCTGGCCGTGGCGCGAACTCACCTTATCGCCAATCTCAGGAATACGGTCCTGGCGCATACGAATCTTCGCGAATGAGTAGCCCTCGCCGTTGCGGTTGCGGTAAATCTTATCTACGTACCCCACCTCATTGTTTCGCGGCGTGCGGCTCACATCACGGAAGCGCTTCGACCCCGCCGGCAACACAGTTCCCGTAGGAATACGCAGGGGCACCACCTTACCAATTAGGACATCGTCCGAATCAACGTAGGTGTTCTCAGGCACAAACCCATCGGCACCCAGCTTGCTGTAATTGGCGTTCTTCATCTGCTTCGTCAAGTCCGCCTCGGGCTTACAGAAGCGCTCCTCTTCGCCACTGGACTGATTCTTCCGCTCCTCATCCTTATAGGTACGGTAGAAGATACTGCGGAAACGCCCACGGTCGAGCGCGGCCCGATTCATCATAACGGAATCCTCCTGATTGTAGCCCGAGTAGGTCATAATAGCCACAATCACGTTCTGGCCCGTCGGTAGTTGCTGGGCTCCGTAGAACTTACTCATAAACGGACTGACGAACGGCTTCTCAACATATGACAGCACGTGCGCCATTGTGTCAAACCGGTTCAAGTAGTTCGTCGCGTAGATGCCCATTGCCTGCTTACCCATAGACGCCTGATAGGCATTACGAGGAGATTGATTGTGGTCAGGGAAGGGAATGTTGCTCGCCAGCGTCCCAAGGGCTGTCGAAGGGTGGATTTCCGCATGTGTGTGCGAGCCCCGCTTGTCCGCAAGTAGGTCCTTCATTGTCATCGCCACATACGCCCCCTCCGTCTCGCCAGCATCCATGTACTCAATCAAGTTATGCCCGCCAGGAGTCTGCCAAAGGAGGAGTCGGTTCCAGTCGGCCATCTCATTTACCTCCGCCGCCAGATGACCCGTCGTGTCCGCCGCAATCTCCCTAAGAGCATCCGCCACGTAGAGTGGGCGAATAATACGCCCAGCCTCCGTCGTAATCCAGAGCTCCTTGTAATGGGACTTCCAGATAATCCCTGTGTGAATATGGAGAACACCTGACCGTTTCGCCTTACGCAGCGCCTCCACGGTTGGAATGGTGTCCTCGATGGCCAATGTTCCAATCCACGCCCCGTTCAAGAAGACACGCACATTCTTATGCAAATCCTCCACCGGCGTCCCTACAAGTGGTCGCAGGGTACCCAGACGGGCAATGTAGTCGCTAACAACGCCGCCGGCCGAGTAGATTGTAATGAGCGCCGTGGAAGACATATTCTTCACAACACCTACAGAATGACCTTCTGGCGTCTCACACGGACACACCATACCCCATTGACTGTTATGGAGCTTACGAGGGGCGATGAGCTTGCCCGTCTTCTCAATAGGCGTCGAGATGCGGCGCAAGTGTGAAATGCCGGCCAAGTAGTTGAGACGGTTGAGCACCTGACTGACACCAATCTTGGCCGGCCCGCCAATCTTCATCGAGCCGAAATTCCCCGTAGCAAGGGACGACTTGAGATTGACGTCGAGGATGGTCGATTTGATGATTTTGTTGATGTTGTTGATATTGACGATTTCCTCGAAGTTCCCGTTAGCCCGCCAGGACCCACCGTGAATCTCCTTGCCGAGCGAGGCCCGAATGTCCTTCACCATCCGCGTCGTAAATGTCTTACGGAAGAGGTCGGCGAGAAGGAAGCCAGGAATATCTACACGCTTGTTCGGGTACGCATCACGGTCATCGGCGGGAAGGCGGTTGGCACTCGACCACAGCACCTTACGAGTGATGTGCGCCAGGAAGCACGCCTTTTCATAGGTCTTATCCACACCACCAATCTGGGGAAAGAGCTCCTCGCCGAGTACATCCGCCGCACTGACCGTCCGCTGACTCTTGACGGACCAGGCGGTCATAAACTGTGCAATCCAGCCCAGGGCTGCCTCCTGTGTGTGAATATCCCCAGATTCCATCATCGTCTCCGAGAGGACAATGTCGAATGCAGGGTCGCCACCAGGGCCCAGGATGAGCTCGCAGATGTCCTTGTCGGCCGTGATACCGAGCGCCTTGAAGAGGACGAAGAGGGGAATGTCCGTCTTCACACGGGGTACTGTTGCGCGCAACAGAGTGACCTGCGGATTCTTCGGGTGATACACCATTCGCACTGCATTACTCTTAGGGACCTGGTCGTTGTCTGGCCCGATGCACTTGATTTCGACCACCTCCTGCTCCTTGGATGAGTTGCGGCCATTGCGGAAGACGAAAGGGCGGTTCTCACTCATACGCTCTTGTGAGATGATAACACGCTCCCCACCCTGGATGATGAAGTAGCCGCCCATATCCAGCTCACACTCCCCTAATTGTGATGGGGGGATGTGAGGCTGGTCATTGAGGAGACAGTACTTGGACCCGACCATAACAGGAATCTTCCCAAGATGGACGTTGGGGAAGAGACGAGTGCGAGATTCGCGGGCACCGCCACGTGTATGGTCAATCGAGGTCGTCGTAACCCGCACATCTACATTTAGGGGTGCGGCGTAGGTCAGGTTGCGCAGACGGGCGTCATTAGGGAGCATCGGATGGACTGCGCCGTTGTTTTCGAAGATAGTCGGCTTACGTAGGGTCGTCTTCTCGAAGACGATGCTGATTTCATATTCGTGATTCACTGGAGCCGCCGCGGGTACTGGAGGAGGCGCACCCTCCGCACCAATCAACGCATTTGCCGCCGACGTAGAGAGACCCATTGCCGAAGCCAGGACCGAACGTGGCCCGGCGAGTGGTGTCTCTGGAGACCCCTTGACTACAATAGGATTTACCATTGTAATAATCTCGGGGATGTCGTGCTCCATAAATTGGTTGAACGACTCCAACTGGTGGCTCAGAATCTGCTTCCCGTCTGACTGCGCAAAGAACACATCGAGGATGTGGCGGTAAGAGGGCGTGGCTATTGATTCTGAAGGCGTGGTACTCATTGTTGTTTAGAGCTGGTACGAGCTCTCGTATGCCACCCAAGATTCAAATTTATGATGCACTCTTTATGCGCCCCACAACGTGGGCAAATCTCCACTACAAGTAAGGTATGGACATTAAAAGTGTCGTCGTTACAGGCGGAAAAGCCGTGTTTAACCCTGTTATTGCCGACGAGCAGAGCGGCGGAGAGAAAAAGAGGCTGCGGCGCACACGCAAACAGCCTGTTGCGTATCGTGTGACAGGCAAGTTAGACGGTGAAGGTGCGCTTATTACTTCAGTATCAACTGATGGTGGTGCTACTATAACACCCCTAATAGCAAAAGCGGTCCCATTGGCACCTTTGCCAACAGAGATAAAGAAGGTATCCGTTTCTACTTCTCATAGTGAGACCCCGGTGTCTGGTGGCTCTTCGCAGACTGTATCGCCACCTTCTCCGAATACAAAGGTGTTATTAGGTGGCAAGAAGCCTCACCGCGTGAAGGTATTATTGACAAAGAAGCGACACGCACCACAGGCAGCCGAGCCCTCTCCCGCCCTAAAAGCCCACAAACCGGCACGTAAAATACAGTTAGGAGTCGGTGCAATCAAGAAAAATGTGACACGTGCGAAGCGCATAACGAAGGTCGCAAAGACGCTTCCGATTGAGACAATTCGTGCCGAGCTTGTGAAGGCAGGAATCATTAAGGAGTCGAGCAAGGCCCCTGAGTCGGTGCTGCGGCAAATGTATGCTGATGCGAAGACTGTTAGCACGCGCAGCTTATAAGAATTTCATAAATATCCACTAATAGTATTTCGTATTTGTACTATTAGTAGATAGTGGATGGTGTCTTTTAACAGAACATTGGTGTTTATTTTGGTCGTGGTCGTAATCGCGATGGTGTATTTGAGCGTCGAAGGATTTTACGCTTATAAGAGCTACAGCGACTACTTGAAACAGAAATACGGTATGGCACCTGGTATGGATACCGCGTCAATGACTGCATCTGAGATTGCGCGTCGTATTCAATGGAACACTGACAATGCACCATCAGGGTCCCAGCAGAAATTATATGATTTAATTCGAAATTCTGGAAATTTGGACGAAATACGGAAATTAATGAAGGACCCCGCGGCAAAGGTCCCAAAGGAGTGGATGACGTATTTTGACGACACGGATTACGAAAATAAGATTTGCGTCCCCACCCTTACTGGCAGTCAGTGTGGCTATGGTGAAGCGGTCTGTACGGGCTCAGGGTCTGACCGCAACTGTAAAATACAGAAGCGGACAGGTAGCCGACTAAATACGAGTGTAAGTACGCTAAATCCTGATTACGGATATATTGACAGTGCTGGTGGCAAGTTTTTGACCCAGTGCAGGTCAGATGATTTCAACTGCATCCGAAATCTCTCATTTGCCGACTCAAATTATCGCCCTTATTCGATGCCTACTAGCGACCGTTTCGGTGCATTTGATAACAGCCTCACAAACCCCTTCCCTAGCTACCCTCAAGGTACAACGTCCCCTACTACAACCCCCGCTACCGCTCCCAGTCCAACAGCTGTTTCCTCAATCCCTCAAAGTGCCACAGAAGCTGTTGCTTGTATGAAGGATTGTATTGGAAAGTATGGTTCAACTGCGAAAAACCTGGACTCTTGTTCGTCGTTGTGCAGCGGTGGCAAGTAATCTAAGCCGCGTGTGCGTTATACAAGTATGTCGTGGCGACGTGTCAGCTATTATTGGAATCGTGCAGTCCTCCCTGCGTTTTCAGGATTTACCAGCGGGTCCATACTTACCTGGATGATAATTGACAAGAAATATCAGGATATTTATCGATTTAAGCACGCAACACAATCCTCCTAATAGTATTTACACAATGGGCGCTAGCACACTTCAAACCGTTGCATCGATTGTCACCGCGATTTTCACCATCGGCTGTTATGACCAGCTGCGGGCGATGAACAAAGGTGGTGAGTCGCCTTTCATTGCGGCGGTCAAGCGGACAACTGGAGCAGTTGTAGAGGGGGCAAAGGCCGGTCTTGGTGGAGGCGGGCCCACAGGAAAGGCCTAAGCCGCGCCCGCGTCTTTAGTCTAAGAACGGTGCGCACAAAACACCTAAATGAACACAGAATATGAACACTTTTGGAATCAGTACAGGCCCAAATATGGTCCCAATACTGCTATCCTATTAATGGTCGGCAAGTTCTACGAGCTGTATGACGTCCAGGACCCCGAGACCGGTCAGACAAGCTTCAATGTCCGCGATATTTGCGATTTCCTCGGGCTCCAACTCACGGTACGTCGCGGCGAGGCCCCTGGGGGTAAGGACGTACTATTCGCCGGCATTCCAGAGCAGGTCCTCCATAAATGGGCGGGTCGGCTCACGGACAACGGCTGGACCGTCGTCGTCATTGACCAGGTGAAGGACCGTGCGGGCAAAGTGGTCCGCCGTGAAGTTGTCCGCATCTTGAGCCCAGGGACGCACTGGGAACACGCTGCTAGCCACGAAACGCCGTCCATCGTCGGTATCTGGATGAGCGCCGGCGCCACCTTCGGTGCTCCCCCTACATTCGGCGCGGCGGCCTTCGACCTCTCCACAGGAATCACCTCGACCCTGAGCGGGGAGGCGTGCGGACGTACCGATGTCTGGAGCTCCGATGACCTCACACACTACCTACAAGTACAGGCCCCGCGCGAACTCATCTTCTGGTGGGCCGGCGATGCTCTGGACCGGCCCGATGAGCCTACCTTGCGCCGCCGTCTCGCCTACCCTGCCGGCGCCCTACATGTCCGCCAAGCCGGCCCGTCGGCACTTGATGTGGCCCTTGCGCGCGAGAACTTTTTGCGTGAAGTGTATAATATCCAGAGTCTATTGCCGGTTCGTGAATGGCTACACGTAAGGGAAGATACAATCTCGGAGCTCGCCCTGTGTCATCTTCTCTTGTTTGTCAAGGAGCACCTGCCATCGGCCTTCGAGCGTCTCCACCAGAACCAACGTTGGTCGCCACCGGCTGCAATGCGCCTCGGTAATAATGCCCTGACCCAGCTCCAGATTATTGCACCACGCCTCCAGGATTCAGTCCTCGGGCTCTTCGGGTCCTGTATTACTCCGATGGGGAAGCGCGGAATTCGCGCGCGACTCCTGCAGCCGACCGCCGACGTTAGCATTCTCCAGCGCCGCTACGACCAACTGGGGGCTTTTATGGGCGCAGCGGAGAATCAACGGAAAAATATCCAGAAACTCCTGCGGGCGATGTTCGACCTGCCCCGTCTTCATCGGCGCATGATTTGCTCCCAGACAACCGCCGCTGACATCGGTTGTCTCCATCAGTCCTATATGGCCGCCGAGCTCCTTGCGCTGGCCGTGCCGCCTGCCCTTCAGCCCCCACCAACACTCCTAACTGCCTTATCTGAGTGGCGCCAAGGTGTGTTTGAGCGCGAGTTTTCCGTGGAGAAGGCTCAGCAGGCCACTGCCAGCCCCGACATTACATTCCTACAAGCAAGTGCCGAGAAGAATGCCGACATTTTCCGCCTGGAGGGACAATTAGCGAGTGTGCGGAAGGAAGCAGAGAAATTCTGTGTGACTGCAAAGGCGATAGCCGGTGTAAATGGGGACGCGATTCGCCTCGAGGAGCGCGACACCGTCCCGTATGGTGTGCGCGGGACAACGACGGCGCTCAAGAGTTTCAAGGCCGCGACGACTCCTGGGGGCGCGGCGTCGCTCATTGATGCCTTTAAGGATGTGAGCGTGAAGACGCAGACGAGTGGGGGCTGGATTGAGACGCCTTGGCTGGAGGCCTTGAATGCAAAGGCCTTGCGCCTCCGCGAAGCCTTGAGCTCTGCCCTAAAAGTCAGATTGCCTGATATTTGCAGGACCGTGAGTGAAGCCGCGGAAAGGAGCAGCCTTTGGAGAATGCTCGAAGACTGGGTGGAGGATGTAGATATTGTCCAGTGTTTGGCGCGGGTCAGCGAGGAGCGCGCCTATGTACGGCCCACATTGCAGGCCGGCGAGTCGGCGGCGGTGTCGGCGAAGAACCTACGCCATCCCCTAATTGAAAGCATCTTGACTCGTACGGAGTATGTGAAGCATAATGTGGAGCTGGGGTCTGAAGCGCTTGGATGGCTCGTATATGGGATGAATGCGTCGGGTAAATCGTCGTTGATGAAGTCTATTGGAATTGCCGTGCATTTGGCACAATGTGGCTGTTATGTGCCGGCATCGGAGTTTTCGCTCACCCCCTTCAAGTCCATTTACACACGTATTTTGAACCAGGACAATCTGTGGGCTGGGCTGTCGAGTTTCGCGGTGGAGATGAGTGAAATGCGTGAAATCTTGGCGGCGGCCGACGAGCACACACTGGTCCTTGGGGATGAGTTGTGCTCTGGAACGGAATCCACAGGGGCCCAGGCACTCGTCGCGGCGGGTATTGAGTGGCTCTCGGAGCGGCGGGCTCGCTATGTATTTGCCACCCATTTGCACGGCCTGACGGACATCTTGCCGGCACCCGAGAGCCTGAAGCTGCAAGTGTGGCACTTGCGGGTCGTCTATGATGCGGCGCGTGACCGGCTCATTTATGACCGCTCCTTGCGTCCTGGCTCGGGTTCTTCGCAGTATGGTTTGGAGGTCGCACGGGCAATGCATTTGCCGACGGAGTTCCTCACAAAGGCCCACGCGTACAGGCGAAAACTATTAGGGTCCGTAAATGAGGCCGAGGCGACGGGGTCGGCGTGGAATTCGGCGGTTCAGCGGCGGGCGTGTGAAATGTGCGGGGCGGGGATGGTGCGCGACCTCGAGGTCCATCATATTCGGCCGCGCGTGGAGGCCGCGGGGGCTGCACATTTTACCGATGGGTCAGCACGCGATGATGCACGGAACTTGATTGTTGTCTGTCAGCGGTGCCACGATGAGCACCACGCGGGCCGCTTGGACATTCAGCCGCTGCGGATGACGAGCGATGGGCCTGTGCGTGTGCCTGTGTCTGCGCTTACTGTTGCTACGCCAACGCCTGTACCAGCCCTTGTCTCTGAATCCGTTAAGACTCTTGATTTCAGCCAATTCAAATACGCTGGTTCTATCGGGCCTTCACAGCCTTCCGACGCAACTCATCACACACACTCTAAAAGTAAATGGACGGCGGCCGAGCAAGAGACTATTATGGATGTGCTGCGGAAAAATCCAGGGGTCAGTTTGAAGCTGCTCGTGTTCAAGTTGCAGGCGAGCCATGGGATTGAAATTAGTGAAGGGGCGCTGCGAAAGACGAGGACAACTGGGGGATTTTAGTACAATTGTTCTGTTATAATAATTTATAGGTGATATTATCAGATAATGGATTTAATTGAAGTTCCTGAAAATAATATCCCACTTATAGCCGCCGAGCTTAAGATTAAAAATAACCTACCAATTAAATCGTTGAAAACATTTGCTACACTACCGAAACATATTCAGAATAATTTTTTACTTACCGCAATAGGCCATAATAGTACCATTGCAATAGCATGGTGTATTAAACATGGTGCAGACCCAAATTATATAAGTACTGGCGGTTCGCCATTGGCACATGCTTTATACTTTTATAAGTGTGGTAAGTGTGCAAAAACGTTAGTAGAAAATGGTGCTCGTGTTATACATAGAAACGGCGGAGAACATTTACTATTTCAGGCAATAGATGCATATATAAAACGTGATACACACACACCAAAAGTCGATTCAGATTTTATAAAACAGTTTATAATTGATGTATTAAATGTATTGCCACATAAAGAATTAATTACTCTTAGGTCAAGTATTGGACAAACGCCATATATGGTTGCTAAATTAGGCGGTCTTCCAGACGATTTACTAGCCGAAATTGAAACTAAGACTAAACCAAAAAATGCAAATAAAAATATATATGGAAGAACGTTAGCAGCATATGAAAAGTACAAGACCCGAGGTATGCAAGAAGTAACAAGCACAATTGGTGGTAGGCGTAAAATGACACGTCGTGTGCGACGTAACAAGCGGGCTGAAACAAAGAAGAGCAGGAAATCACGGCGTTAAATACTAAATTGCGTTTATTGGATTCATAAACTGTATTTAGGATTTACTCAGTTGCAGGTGCAACGGCGGCAGCAACAGCAGCAGCCTCAAGCTTCTCAATGCGGGCCACAAGACGGTCAATGAGTGAGCGCTGCTCCATCACCATAGAGCTAGCACCGAGCTGGGCCGACTCAACGCGCGAAATACGCGTACCGAAATCACCAGACGCGCCCTCAGCGCGGTCAATACGCCCGAGAATTGAGCTGAGAGCGCTCTGGACGGCCTGGATATCATCAGAGAACTTCTGGAAACGCCCCTCGAACTCTGTGGAAGAGACAGCTGGCGTAGAAGCTGAGCCGCCACCACCGACCTTCTTGAAGTCCTCGAAGAGGGAGGCAAGGTCATTCACCTTGCGCTCAACCTGGCGAATCTCAGAACGAATGGGGTTGCCAGACTGGTAATTAAGACCACTGCCATAGAGAACACTTGTCATTTCTTTTCTGTAGAGGACGCCGGAATCAACCGCAATCGCTTGAACGCACGTGCGAGTGTTGTTAGTTCCGTAGTCCTATTATCTCAGTACGGGGTTTTAGGGGTGATGGAATCACCCCTAAAATTTGAATTTTGCCCCTTAGCAAGAATTAGACACACCCAGCCAACATGATCATTCCCATCCGTTGTATGAATTGTGGAGATGTCATCGCCGATAAGTGGCGTACATACCAAGCCCGCCTAGCTGCCCGCCGTGGGAATACAAAACAGACAAGCACTCTCTATATCGACGGGACTAAGAACGTCGATACTCCAGAGAAACAAACACTGGATGAACTCGGGCTCCGGCGGGATTGCTGCCGCAAGCACTTCCTTACTCACGTGGATTTGATTGAAAAACTTTAGGGGGACGTTCCGTCCCCCTAGCCCCCTCCCTTGAATGAAGGCTTCGCATTAGGGAGCCGCCATACTACCCCTAATAGCCCCTACAAAACACCGCGTATCATAAAAAACCTCTCTAAATTCTGACCCACAAACAGTTATAGGCATATGGAGTTGCTTGTCCCAGGATTTTTTGTATTATTATTCGCAATCATAACAGTGTTCCTAATAGTCCCCCGTTTTGGGCCTTTTATAACACTCGTTTTATGTGGAGTTGCCCTCACCCTTGGTATGTACCACCACTACAAGCTCTTCTACCACGAATACCGTCTGGCTACTTGGGCCGAGAAGCTCAAGACCTACGGCCCAGGGGTTATTATTACGGCTCTCGTCATTTTCATCCTCGGCTTCATCTTCACGCTCTTCGGTGGCCCATCCGTCCCCGTACCAAATATGAGCGCTCCTGTTGAAAACGAAGGTTCCGAACCACCAGTTTCCTTATTTGGCTCCAATAACAACAATTCAAAATCCGCAGTAAATACGGTCACAAATACACTTAGCGAGGGCGTAAATGCCGCCAAGTCGGCCGTCGGCGAGGGCCTCAATGCCATTACAAATGTCGCCTCAAATACATTTAACGCTGCCCGAAATGCTATCAAAAATAACGTCCCACCTTCATTCTTTGAACAAGTTTAAGGGGATCGTCCCGCTCCCCTTAGACCCCTACGGCTATAAAATCTCTTCTTAATTCTACCTTACTATTAAGATATGTCAGCGACTCCGGTTAAAACACAAACAGGTGGTGCAAAGACGATTCCCGAACTACGGGACGCATTTGAACGTATTGAAGGATTTGCTCGTGATTTAGTCAAAGGTGGTGACTCGTCCAAGGCCCAGGCCAGCAAGTTGGCCGCCGAATGGAAGTCAGTATTTGGCCGCAAGCTCGACACGAAGTCCGCCGAGCAGTATTTAGAATTTATCGCCGGCGATGCAAGTTCTACTGTGGCTTCCCCTGAGACCACAAAGCGTAGCAAGACCCGCAAGGCCAAGCGCTCTATGACCGGCGGTGCAGCCCCCGTTGCCGGCGCACCCCTAGACTATCAGACACGCCCTGGCATCGATGGTCCCTACGGGAATTTCCCTCCCTACGTTGATGGTGGGTTTGGTGTCGGCGTTCCCGCGATTTCACAGAACTACATTATGACTCCCAAGCTACTCCCAACGCTAGATGCCGGCGAGGGTGGCAATCGTCCTCTACAGACAGGCGGTGGTAAGAAGCGCACAGCCAAGCGCAAGCTCCGTGCAGCCAACCGTCGCACCCTACGTGGCGGCAGCAAATTCATCCTCTCCGCCGCCCCCACAACGGCCCTACAGGATGCAGTTACAGCCTGGCGCGGACAGACCCTCCCCGTCAGTCCTGATCCCACCTCCACCGCATTCAAACTCTAAACGCCTCTAATAGTCATAATTCAATAATCATATAAAAGGTATTTCTGTATTTTTTACGTGATTTCTCGCCGTGTAGTCAGCATCCAGGTCCTTGCGTCCTCCGCCCTAAAGCACCTAACCTACTGTAGAGTAGATTTCGAACGATGAGTTCCAACAACCCCGTCGTTACATTAAATGTCCCAGAGGACCCTGGGTCTGCAGAAATCGCCGAAGAGCAGCCCGCCACGGTGAATTCCTATTCAAGTATGGAGTCTCCGGCGTCTATTCCGCTCAATACCGAACAAGGTGACCGCTTTAGGGCCCTTTCTCGCTCCCTTATTGACCGCTATTACAGGACTAATGAGTACCCTTATACACGCCACCACATTCAGTCTTACAATCAGTTCATTTCACACGACCTTCCCTCCATTATCAAAACCAGCAATCCAATTCTCCTCCTCAAGGACCTGATTCCGGGCCACCCAGGGAAATACAGTTATAAGGTCGAAATCTTCGTCGGCGGCCAGGACGGTACAAATGTCCGTGTCGGCACCCCCACTATAAGTCTCCAAAATACGGAAGAGGTGCGCCTTTTGTTTCCCAATGAGTGCCGTCTGCGAAATCTTACCTATGCCACCTCCGTATTTGCCGATATTTATGTCAAAATCACTTATACCGAGGCCATCACCGAAACCACCTCGACCTCCAGTGGTCAAGAAACAACCGTCACGCGTCTCGAAGAGCACGTAAGCGAGGAGATGATCACGGATTTCGAGTTGTTCCGCATCCCTGTTATGCTCCACAGCAACATCTGCGCCCTTAATGGCAAATCCAAGGAGTTCCTCCGCCAGGCCGGTGAGTGCCCACAGGACCACGGCGGCTATTTCATCGTTGATGGTGCAGAGAAAGTCCTCATAACCAGCCAGGAGCAGTCTTTCAACACTCTCTATATTAACTTCCGCAAGGCCGACCCTGAGCTCCTCATCTATGCACCAATTTCCTGTTTGTCCCCTGAGACTCGTATGGTGAAGCGTGTGATGTTCTTATTTACCCGCGAGCGTCCTCATAAAGCCACACCCTCAGACAAGGTTGTCAGCTATGAGGAGGCCGCCGAAAATCCAAATTCGTTCCGTCGGCAGAAAAACGGTGGCGGTACGCTCTGTGTCAGCATTCCATTTGTGCGCAAACCTCTGCCCGTATTTGTACTTTTCCGCGCCCTCGGTATTCAAAGCGACGAAGAAATACTGAGCCTCATTTTCCCTGATATGAATGGCCCCGAGGCCCAGATGCTCGCACCCCTACTTGTCCCTAGTATTGCCGAGGCCGCGCCCTTCTACAACACTTACACGGCCATTCAGTATATCAAGTCGCTAACCAAGGGCTACGGCGAGGCCCACGTTCTCGATATTATCCACAACCAGCTCTTTATTCACATCGACGACCAGCCCCGCGCCCGCGCAATGTTCCTTGCCGACTGTGTCCGCTCTATCCTACGTGTCGCGGCAGGAATCGACCCTGAGACCGACAAGGACGATATTCGCAACCAGCGGTGTCTCGTCTCAGGCTTCCACATTCAGCTCCTCTTTAACCAAATCTATGCACAATGGCGCAAGCAAATCAACAAGGTCGTTGGTACAGAGTACAAGATGAACAGCACGATTTACCAGGGCAGGAACTTCCGCAACCTCTTCAGTGCAGAGCGGAAGAACCAGGCGTTCGTTGGCGGATTTATAACACAAGGTCTCCGTGCAGCCTTTAAGGGTCGTTGGGGTGCCGGCATTGGCGAGGACAAGAAGGGTATCCTACAAGCCCTGTCCCGCTTGTCCTATATGGACTTTATGAGCCACACCCGCCGTGTGATTATGAATTTCGACACCAGCATCAAAATCACGGGCCCCCGTCATCTCCACCCATCCCAGTTCGGTTATTACTGTACAAACGAGACGCCGTCGGGTGCGCCAATTGGTATCACGAAGAATTTGACTGTCCTCGCCTATATTTCCACGGCAACTATGCCGGCGTATTTTATAGACTGGCTGCGGGAGCGTATGAATTTGCGTATGCCTGTCAATATTTCGCCCAGTGAGCGCGTTCAGCTTACGCCCGTCTATATCAACGGCGGCATCGTCGGCTACACTGGCTATCCTCAGCGCCTTGAGCGTCTTCTCAAGCTCCTGAAGCGCACAGCATGGCTCCCTCCTACGACCTCCGTCAGTTTCAACATCCGTCAAAAGCGTGTCCAGGTGTATCTCGATGAAGGCCGTCCCGTGCGCCCCCTAATAGTCCTTCGTCCAGCCCAGGCGGCCAATGGGGCCCAGCGTGTGCCATTTGAGCGGCTCGCCAAACTTCCTACATGGCGTGATCTCATCTGTGGTACACACAGACCTGACGCCGGCCTTACTACCACGGACTTCGAGGACCCCTTAAAGGATACAGATATGTCCAACATCAAGCTCGAGGACCGCTTCAAAGCCTATGAGGACCTCCTCGGTCCCCACGTTGCACCCCTCGAGTACGTGGATCCCTACGAGCAAAATGAGGCTTACATTGCCACCTTCGCGGAATACATTCAGCCCGAGACGACCCATATGGAGCTCCATCCTTCCACAATTCTCTCGGTCATCAACTCACAAATTCCCTTCTTGAATCACAATCAGTCCCCTCGTAATCAGCTCGGCTGCTCACAGTCGAAACAGGGTCTCAGTATGTACGCAACTAACTGGCAGAACCGCTATGACAATACGGGCCACGTTCTTGCATATGGTGAGGCCCCCCTATGTCGCACAATATACCAGGACTATTTCGGGGAGGGGCGTATGAGCTTCGGTCAGAATATGGTGCTCGCTATTACATCTTATACAGGCTACAATCAGGAGGATGGTCTTATTATCAATAAGGATGCTGTTGATCGTGGTCTTTTCAGGTCCCTCGCTTACCGCTCCTACGAGGCCTATGAGGAAGACGATGAAGAATCGCACACGCAGACGCGCTTCGGTAATCCTATACACGTAGCAGCGTGGATGGACCTGCGTCCTGGTCTCGATTACTCCAAGCTTGACGACCGCGGGATTATTCGCGTCGGCGAATATGTTGATGAAATGACCGTCATTGTCGGTGCTTATATGATGTCTGGGCGCGGGTCATACAAGGATGCATCGGTGGCGCCCCAAGTATGGACCCGTGGGCGTGTGGAGAGTGTCGTGGTGACGGTGAATAATATGGGTATGCGAATGGTGAAAATTCGCGTGAGTCAGGACCGCAAGCCCGAGATTGGTGACAAGTTCTGCCTATCTCCTGACCACGACGTCCTTACAAGCCACGGCTGGAAAGGGATTCGCCACGTGACGGCGGAAGATTTCGTTTGTATGTATGACCCCGAGACCAAGATGACGAAATTCAGTACGCCACTCGATTATCCTGAGTTTGACCACGCAGGAGGCGTAATGATTAATGTGAAACTCGCCGATTGTATGCTTCAGGTGACTCCCAATCACCGCCTGTATGTCCGCGAAGCAGGCTCGTCAACATACGAGTTTATGGAGGCTCGTACTGTCAGTATTTTAGTCGCCGGCGGCAAATCCTTCTACTCTCTTTCCGCAGATGGCAGTGAGCACCTCATTGAGGATATGGTAGATACCACACTCGACGCACGTTATTCCACGGTCCATTGCTTGACGATGGAAACTGGTGTATTCTTGGTCCGTCGTAGAGGCTCGAAGGCCGCCTATTGGACAGGTAATAGTAACCGTCACGGTCAGAAGGGTACGATTGGTATGCTATTACGGGGGCACGATATGCCACGGACGGAGTCTGGCCTCGTTCCTGATATGATTATGACCCCTTATGGTATTGTCTCGCGTATGACACTGGGACAAATTATGGAGATGATTTGTGGCAAATACGGGATGAAGGCGGGGGCTGTTATGGATGGTACTGCGTTTATGAATGATGGCTCCCCTGCGGATGCGATTGGGGACCGCCTGGAGGAGATTGGCTTCGAACGCTACGGAAATGAGATTATGTACAATGGTGCAACGGGCCAGCAGATTCAGACAGAGATTTTCATTTGTCCTCTCTATGGTATGCGCCTGAAGCATATGACCGAGGATAAGTGGCAGGCACGCGACAAGGGCCGCAAGGAGCAGCGCACACACCAGCCGACGGGTGGGCGCGGGAACCAGGGTGGCTTGAAGATTGGTGAGATGGACCGCGACACGATATTGTGTCACGGGATTGCGGGCTTTGTACGCGAATCCTATATGCAACGGTCGGACGGCGCGAAGTTCCCTATTTGTACTGGGTGCGGAACTATCCCGATTTACAACCCAAAACTCGGCCTGGCAATCTGTACTCTGTGTGATGGGCCGGTCGAATTCACTGGGACCAACGCGACAAATATTGAAATTATTCCGCCATTGAAGAAGCCGACGTCCGAGATTGTGCATGTAGAGATGCCATATGCAACGAAGCTGCTCGACCAGGAGATGAACAGTTTCTTGAATATGGGACTGCGCTTTGTCACGTCGGCGGGTGTGACAAAGCTGAAGAATCCCACGAACGAGTTCTTCTCAACGGAGATACCTGCAGGTGGCGAGGAGCCATTGAAGGAGCGTATTTTGCCTGAAATCCGCACGGCACAGATGGCAGAGCTGCGCGAGCCTCCTAAGATTGAGGACTTGCAGGCACAGGCGGAGCTGGCTGGTATGACGTTAGTACCAAAGGCGGATGAGGCGGCGCCAATAGCCACCGCCGGTACAGAGCCTGCACTTGAGGGGACCGTTAGTATCCCTGGCGAAGAGGCCGAAGCTGAGGTAGTTCCTCCTGAAGGCACCGTGGTGATGCCCGAGATTCGTCAAGGTGAACTCATTGGTGAGGGAGAGGCCTTGCCGTCTGCTGTCCCTGGTGCACCGCCAGTTATTCCCATTGAGACCGGCGAGTCGGCAATGGTAGCAGATGGCCTGGCTCCAACGGACAATCTCATTAAGTCTTTCTCAATTCCAATAGAGTCCGTCACCTTGCCTGGAAATGCAGGTGTTCCAGGAGCGGCAGCGGCTGCGCCTCCTCGGCGTACGCTGCGCACTCGCCCTGCGTCTCTAGCGGAGCCAGGCGGGCCGGCACAGGGCGGAATCGCGACAACGACAGTTATGGGCGGTAGTAGCAGCACACCGACGATTGTTGTGAATAAGACCGGTTAATTACGCCGAGCACCACAAGAATACAATAAGACCTATCTAGTAAAAATTCATACACCCGTAATAGTCGCATCACGCGTGTATAAATTTGAGGGCCAGTCTTTCTCGCCGTATGTAGTAAGCAGTTTCCACGCCATGAGCTCCTTTGACTACATTGACGCCCTTTATCGCTCACGCCTCACACTTATGAAGCTCCTCACCCTTCGCGGGTATGAGGTCAGCGCCTACAATCGGTTCTCTCCGAAGGAGGTCGAGGCGATGTCCCCACCATCTATAATTGCATCGGCCGGTTTTATGGTGAGCCACACATCGGACCCCAAGAAGAAGTGCTTGGTGGTGTATAATATGAATAAAATCAATAGCCGCACCCGTGTAATGGAGGTTATCCTACAGGGTAGCAATCTGGCCTCATCCGAGGATGGAGAGTACGAAAACGGCCTTGCACGACTTGGTTATGAGAACGTGGAGGTGATTATTATGACGAGTGATAACATCACGGAGACCCACAAGACCCTTGCTCTTCAAGAGTGGGTGCGCCGAAAGTTGAGTGTGAGCATCTTCAACATCTACCAGCTCATCAATAACCCTATGGAGCACGTACTTGTACCGAAGCACGAGCGGGTCAGTGAAGAGGAGGAGGCTGAGGTGATGAAGCTCGTACAAGCCAAGACACAGCTTCCCGTGATTAAGTATCACTCTGACCCTATTGCACGGTGCCTTGGACTGACCCCGGGCGAAATCGTGAAGATTACGCGCCCTTCTCCATCAGCCGGCGTGTATGTTGTGTATAGGGTATGTGCGGCATAAACAGATAGATGTCGTCCTCGTCGTCGTTTGCAAATCAAAGTACGCCGGCCCCTGTTGGGTCTTCTTCGAGCTATTCAGGGCCGGCCACTTGGACAATGGGAAGTAGCTCTTCAAGTGTATCAAACGCACCGGTCGTAGCCGCACCTAGACCGGTCCCAAATGGCAGCTCTTCAAGTTCCTTTGCTTCTGGGCCCGCAACAACCAGTGGAACACAACAATCCATATTGAATATACCAGCCTTACAAACACAGTATGATTCTTATACATCTTTTGTTTCATCGAGCGTCGAGCCATTACTAAAAGGGGCTGTATCAGACCCCAAAGTTGCAGAGCAACTAAAGGCGAAACTTGATGAGTTCCGCAGGTTCAATAACAACCTGCGGGCGCAAATTGCGAAACTCTCCAAGGACATTGACATTGGTGAGCGCACACGCCAATTAGGGGAGTTGCGTGGACGTATCAAGAAATTGGAGAAACTGGAGGCTACGGTTCGTGAAGAGGCCGAGACGGCCCAGTCCCGTCTTCGCTATGTGGAGAAACGTGAGCAGGACGTGAGTTACAAGCAGCTCTTTTTCTTAGACCGACCCGTTCGGCAAATGAGCGTTCCGACATTTGCGACGCTCTCTGTGTTGTTCGCACTTCTTACCATACGCTTCATCTATATGTTATATTCGGGCGTCGAAGTCGGCCCCGTGTCGACCTCTTATTTAACTGGTTTCGGTGCCCCTACAGCAAATACCAGTGGGCTTGCTGGCTTCTTTGGATATGGCCAGCAGGCCGCTGCCCCCACGGCCGGCCTTGGAGGGCTCTTTTCAAGTAGTGGTATAACTGGTCAGCTACGTTAAGGGGCTCTATAAATCTCCATTACTAGTAATATGCCGTCAGCTGTTGGAAATGAATACGCACGCCCCCTAATAGTCCTACTGGTACTTGTGTGTGCTATTGGCTTTATGGTAAATTATTTCCCCCTTATTTTCACCACAGAGCACTTTGTGGGGGCGCCATATATGTGCGGTGAGGCCACTACCCGTGATAGTTGTATTAAGAGTGGTGGCATGTGGGCAGGCGATGGCCGCCCCAGTGGATGTGCAGCCGAGTGTAACTGCTGTATGCCTAATATGAAATATACGATGACGGTAAGCTACCCAGAGCCGACGTGTCCCGCTTCGACTGAGTCTTTCACTCTTACGGCCGTAAATCAGATTGCCAATACAACCTATTTACCGGCCTCTAGCTCTCCCCGTAATAGTGATGGGACATTAACGGATGCTGGCCTTGAGACCCTTATAGGACAATTAGAAGGTGCGGGGAAGCTTCCTAAGGCGTTGTCTGCGGACCAGAAGAGCGATGCCCAGGTTGTCCATAAGTATTTGAGCGCCGACGAACAGGCTCTAGCCGCAATGAAGACCGAGTTCTGTTACTACAATGCCCGTTATCGTTATTCCGTCACACAGTTCCTCAAGTATGCCACGACAGATGCCGTACCGGACCAGGGCAGTTCATCGGCAGCCCCATCGAACAATCCCACGGCCGACGACTGGCTGGCCGCGCTCCGCACACTGGCCCGTCGTATGATTGACTTACTCTCATTAATGACATATTTGACCCAGCGTCGTATGAAGGAGTATGGGGACGCGGGCCCAGAGGTCGCCAAGCGCAATGCTGACTTGATTATGCGCCTGAATGCACTCAAGGACCAGAAGATGGGTCTTGATAAACCCACGGCGGAGGTTGATGTGAGCGAGCGGATGATGGCCTATACGAAGGAGAAGGCCCGTGCCAATCGCAACCTAATAGCCCTCTATAGTTTCCTGAACTTGGTCGCACTTGGTATGTTATTCTATGTATACCGTGCCACGTAATAGCCCCGGGTGGAAAGTCCAGCACTAGCTTCATAATTAATGTGAAACATTAGTAAATGAGTCTAGATGTCAATA
>JACCDW011254576.1_pt1 | contig 22413 bp, 20 predicted proteins | sample 7449781 | NCBI WGS metagenome assembly JACCDW01 (sample SAMN15323449, study PRJNA562643) | freshwater metagenome | isolation source: river surface water | place: USA:Blue River Watershed | collected 2017-08-18
ACACTGACTTGCACACCTCAGTTTACGCGCAAGACAGGCAGGGTAATCCGGTTTACTTTGTTCCCCTGAATATGTTTCCGCACAATGCCCCGGCTCAACTGCTGAACAACAGCACCAACCCTGCGTTATGCCCTGAGGGGTTCGAATACAGCGTCACACGCAGAGGCTCCACATGGCCAACGCCGTACCAATGCCAAACAAGTCAGTTGCGCGAGGCTTACCTGTATCCCGCCTACGACAACACCAACTTATGGGTAAGCTTTGAGAGGCAAATTGACGAAACCATGGCCTTGTTTTCTGAACTGGGCTATCAGCAACAACTCAGCGAATACCGCCGCCTCGTCACTGGAAGGGCCACCAATGGCAACATCCTCTACGATGCCGAAGCGTTTAACCCTGGGTTCGCGGAAGAAAGACAAAACAACCACAGGGCTGTGATCGGTCTCAGGGGTGAATGGAAAAACTGGCAATACACCGCCAGTCACACCCGAGCAGAAAACCACTTCAAAACCATCAACACCGGCGGCTTTACCAATGGCAGCAATTGGGGGACCATCCTGACAACAGCTGAGCGCCAACAAGACCCGTCCACTTACTCCGATGCCACTTGGGCAAAAATCAGAGCGCGATTTGCAGAGCCTTCAACGGTTCAAGAATTTAGAAATCGCTTGCAAGACACGCAGTTGCAGGCTTCCCGAACCATCGGTGAAACCGACTGGGGAGAAATCAAACTGGGCACGGTGCTTTTCAGTACACAGTCACAGCTGATCAATGAACGAGCAGCAAACCGCGAAGACTACCCATTCACCCGCAGCAACAATGGTGCAGCAGTGGAGCTTCAGCTTCCCCTTTTTGATCGATTCGAACTGGTTTCGAGTTTACGAGCTGAACGCTACAGTGACTTTGGCAACGTCTTAACAGGCAAGTTGGGTGCCAAATGGGAAGTGGCAGAAAATACCCACCTGCGCATCAGCAAAGGGACTGGCTTTCGGGCGCCTACTTTGGCTCACACAAACCCCAATAATTACGCCATCTACAGCGGCAATACGATCACCGATAACTTCTCGGTTGGCAACCCCGATTTGCAGCCCGAAAAATCGAACCAATGGAGTTTGGGACTTTTGGCGCAACCCACTCCACAGTTGAGCTTGAGTGTGGATTACTGGGCTCTGGATGTTCGAGATGTCTTTGGAACTTGGACAACCTCCCAGATCTTCAACGATCCCGAACTCAAAGCACTTTATTTCACAATCAATTACAACGGGGCGGGCAAAAATCGTTACGTCATCAAACCCCTGAATCAGGGCACCATGGCCAAATCAGGCATCGATTACCAGCTACGTTACAGATGGCCCGTTAGTTTCGGTCGGGTTTGGCTCGGTCTTGAGGGAACTTACAACCTGAAATCCAGACGCAGTTCATTTCCAGGTCAGACACCCGTTTCTAATGTGGGCGAGTACGACACAGCGACTGGTACCGTCACGGCCCGTAACTTGATTCGCTTCACATCGTCTCTTGAGTCCAAGAATTTCGGCATCACAGCGGCAGTCAATTACCACTCTGGCAACGACGAAGTCATGCAAGCGTTAATTGACAACCAAGGCTATTCTGTATCCGATGAATACAAGCACCATGTGAATGGCCACTGGACATTGGACCTTTCTGGCAGTTACAAAATGACCCCCAACATGAGCCTGCGCTTTCACATCGGAAATTTAACGAACAGGACGCCTCCTGTTCGCTACAACAGCCCTTATAACGGCTCCACTTTGGCTGACACTCGGTACGATGACTACTTAGGCCGCAACATCCGACTGGCCATGGACATCAAATTCTAAGTGTCGTGGCAAATCGGCAGGCTATGATCAAAACATCGTCCGCCCTACTGCGCGGACCTGCCACACAGCTTCCCATGACCACAGCCCGACTCAAACCCGCCGATTACCTGATCAAAATCCTGAATGCCCGCGTTTATGACGTGGCCACCGAATCGGCACTGGAACCCGCTCAGAACCTGTCTCGCCGCCTGAACAACCAAGTGCTGCTCAAGCGCGAAGACCAGCAACCCGTGCACAGTTTCAAGTTGCGTGGGGCTTACAACAAGATGGCGCACCTGACGCCCGAGCAACTCAAAAAAGGCGTGATTTGCGCCTCGGCGGGCAACCACGCGCAAGGCGTGGCATTGAGTGCCAGCCGCCTGGGTACCCGCGCCATCATCGTCATGCCCACCACCACGCCACAGGTCAAGATCGATGCGGTCAAAGGCTTTGGCGGCGAGGTGGTGTTGTTTGGTGACAGCTATTCGGATGCCTACAACCACGCGCTGACTTTGCAAAAAAAGCAGGGCCTGACTTTTGTTCACCCGTTTGACGACCCCGATGTGATCGCTGGCCAAGGCACGATTGCCATGGAAATGCTGAGCCAACACCAAGGTCCGCTGGATGCGGTGTTTGTGGCCATTGGCGGCGGTGGTCTCATCAGCGGCGTGGCCAACTACATCAAGGCGGTACGTCCCGGCGTCAAGGTGATTGGCGTGCAGATGAACGACTCCAACGCCATGATGCAGTCGGTGGCCGCCAAAAAACGCGTGACCTTGCCCGATGTGGGCTTGTTTTCAGATGGCACCGCCGTCAAGCTGGTGGGCGAAGAAACCTTCCGCGTGGCACGCGGGCTGGTGGACGAGTTCATGACCGTGGACACCGATGCGGTGTGTGCAGCGATCAAAGACATTTTTGTGGACACGCGATCAATCGTGGAGCCCGCAGGCGCGCTGGCTGTGGCCGCCATCAAACAATATGTGGCCAAGCACAAAACCAAGGGCCAGACTTATGCGGCCATTTTGTGCGGCGCCAACATGAACTTCGACCGCCTGCGCTTTGTGGCAGAACGCGCCGATGTGGGCGAAGAAAAAGAAGCCCTGTTTGCCGTGACCATTCCCGAAGAGCGCGGCAGCTTCAAGCGCTTTTTGGAGTTGATCGGCAACCTGCCCGGCGGACCGCGCAACGTGACCGAGTTCAACTACCGCATGAGCGACTCGGACAAAGCTCATGTGTTCCTCGGCCTGAGCACGCACGGCAAAGGCGAAAGCGGCAAGATCACCACCAAGTTCAACCAGCAACAGTTCAAGGCCATCGACCTGACGCACGACGAACTGGCCAAAGAACACATCCGCCACATGGTGGGCGGGCACTCAGCGATGTCACAAGATGAGCGTCTGCTGCGCTTTGAGTTCCCCGAACGCCCCGGTGCGCTGCTCAAGTTTTTGAGCCTGATGCGCCCAGGCTGGAACATCTCTTTGTTCCATTACCGCAACCAAGGTGCTGATTACGGACGCATTTTGGTAGGCCTGCAAGTGCCGCCAAAAGATGACAAGGCATTTGCCAAGTTTCTGGAGACCTTGGGGTATCCGTATGCGGAAGAGACGAACAATCCGGTTTACAGGCTGTTTTTACGCGGGTGATGGTGGTGCTGGCTCGATAAGCTCTCCGAGCGACCATCCATCTCAGGGCTTATCCACCACTGGCAACTCGAGCAAAACTTCCCCACCGGAGCCCTTCAAACGGGCTTGACGAGCGGTCAATGACACCAGCGTCACACCCTCTTGAATGGCTTGCCCAACCCGATAGGCTTTGGGCGCTTGACCGTCTGTGGCGATCAAGGCGGTGCCTTGGCCTGAGGGGCTGACGATCACCCCCTGCAACTTGTATTGGCTGTTGGCTTGACCAGCCTGGCCTGCAGCGGGCTCAGCAAGGTGTCCCAAGGCTCTGGCCACTCGGTCTGTTGGGTCTTGTATGGGCAGGCCTTTGGCCACGGGCACACTGACCGTACTGGCGTTTTGGGCCTTTGGCCACTGCAAAAACCAAAAAACGACACTGGCAGCCGCAAGCGCCCAGATGCATGCGGTCAACAAAGGCAATATGACTTTGGGCGTTGTGCGGGGCCAAGTAATTTGCGACATGGGCAGATTATGATGGACACCATGAAAACAGAATTGAAACGCCAACGTCGCCGTCAACACGGATTCACCCTGATTGAGCTGATGGTGGTGCTGGCCATCATTGGCGTCTTGGCGGCACTGATCGTGCCCAATGTGCTGGGCAGAGCGGACGATGCACGCATCACAGCAGCTCGAACCGATGTGGGCAATCTGATGCAGGCGCTGAAACTGTACAAACTGGACAACCAGCGTTTTCCTTCTGGTGAGCAAGGCCTGAATGCGCTGACGCTCAAGCCCACCACGGAACCTGTTCCTGGCAATTGGAAACCTTATCTGGACAAATTGCCCAACGATCCTTGGGGCCGCCCTTACCAATACATGAACCCAGGCCTCAAAGGCGAAGTGGATGTGTTGTCTTTTGGTGCCGACGGTCAAGCCGGCGGTGAGGGCAACAATGCGGACATCGGCAGCTGGCAGTAAAAATCGCTCGGCCTCAAATACCGGCTTCACATTGCTGGAGTTGTTGGTGGTGGTTGCGCTGATCGCTATCGCCACAGCGGGTGTTGGACTTTCTCTGCGCGGCAGTGCTGACACGGCCTTGGAGCGCGATGCAGAGCGGCTGGCTGTTTTGCTGGAAACAGGTCGTGCGCAAGCCCGCGCCAGTGGCGTGCAGGTGGTCTGGCGTGCGCAAGCGCAAGGTTTTGTGTTCGAAGGCCTGCCGCCGCCGGGTTTGCCTCAAAATTGGCTGTCAGAAACCACGCGCGCCGAACCCGGACAAACCATCACACTCGGACCGGAGCCCTTGATGGCACCTCAGAGCTTGCCCTTGACGAGCTTGCAAGTCCCAGGCAAAACGCTGTGGGTCGAAACCGATGGGCTGCGGCCATTCAAGGTCCAGCGCGCGACAGATCGTGTGACCCCATGAAGCATCGCGCCATTTTAAAGCGGGGCTTCACCCTGATTGAGGTCCTGGTGGCACTGAGCATCACCGCGATGGCGTTGATGGCAGGCGTCAAGGCGACCGGCTCGCTCAGCCGCAATGCAGAGCGCCAGACCTTGAGCATGTTGGGCCAAATTTGCGCTGAAAACGAGCTGATTGCTTTGCGTTTGCGCCGCCAACTGCCGGACACGGGCAACCAAAGCGTCGAGTGCCTGCAAGCCGGTCAAGCGCTTCAGGTGGAGGTGTCGGTCAGGCCCACACCCAATCCGAACTTCAGGCGGGTGGATGCCAGAGTCACGGCGCAGGGCCACTACCTGCTGCAGCTGTCTACCGTGATGGGGCGCTACTGATGGCCCAACCCACACCCCCCATTGCTGTCGCCAAACGCTGTGCTCGCCACGCGCCCACAACAGTTTTGAAACGCAGTCATGGCTTCACCCTGATCGAGGTGTTGGTGGCGATCAGTGTGATGGCCTTGATGAGTCTGATGGCTTGGAAGGGGCTGGACGGCATGCTGCGAACGCAAAGCAGTTTGCAGGGGCGGTCAGACGAAATCCGCACCCTGCAAGCTGGCTTGGCTCAATGGCAAACTGATCTGGACATGCTGGCTGAGTTGCCTGGTACGCCGGGTTGGGATTGGGATGGCAAGGTGCTGCGCTTGACGCGTCGGACGGCGAATACGCCTCTGACCACGCACTCTGAAACCGCTTTGCCCAGCGTGCGTGTGGTGGCCTGGACTTGGCGCAACGACCCAGGCCGCCCAGGCGGAGGCGACTGGCAACGCTGGCAATCAACACCACTCACGCACAAAAACGAATGGCAAACCGCTTGGGATTTGGCCCGGCAGTGGAGTCAAACCCCCAATGAAGCCACCCGTGACGGGCAGGTGCAGATCCATGCTTTGACCGCTTGGCAATTGTTTGTGCACCGAGGCGGCAGCTGGGCTAACCCCTTGTCGAGCGATGCAGTGACGCCTGGTGGTGCCGCCAGTGCCGCGCCTCAAAATGCCACACCAGACGGCGTGCGCCTGGTGCTGACCCTGCCGCCTGGCCCGACAGGTCAAGGCGCTCTGACGCTGGATTGGATTCGCCCCACTTTGTCAGGAGCGCCATCGTGATGCGTTCACGCCCTCGTGGGCCTTCACATCAAGGCGGCGCAGCGTTGTTGACGGCCATGCTCACGGTGGCCTTGGTGGCGACGCTGGCCAGCGCTGCACTTTGGCAGCAATGGCGGCAAGTGGAGATCGAAACAGCAGAACGCACACGCAGCCAAACCGCCTGGATGATGACGGGGGCGATGGACTGGACGCGACTCATCTTGCGTGAGGACGCCATATCTTCACAAGGCCAGGGCGTCGACCATCTGGGTGAGCCTTGGGCCTTGCCTGTGCAAGAGTCCAAGTTGTCGACGTTTTTATCGCAAGACCAGCAATGGCGAGAGGGCGACACCGAGGTCTTTTTGTCAGGCCAGATCACCGATGCGCAGTCGCGCATGAACGTCATGAATCTGATCGAAAATGGGCAAGTGGCACCCTATGCTTTGGCCCGCTTTACGGCCTTGTTCGAACGACTTAACCTACCTTTGAGTGAGTTGCAAACCCTGACACGACAGTTGCAAGCGACCATCGCGGCAAGTGCCAGCGCCACAGGCCAAGCTGCAGATGCTTCAAAAAGCAAGGCACCACTGCTTGCGCAGCAAACCAGCCAACTGATCTGGATGGGACTGAGCCCAGGCACACTTGCCGTTTTGGAAAACCACATCACGGTGTTGCCAGAAAACACCCCCGTCAACCTGAACACCGCCTCGGCTGAGGTGCTCGCAGCGTGCATCCCCGAATTGAGCCTGACCTCGGCGCGCCAAGCCATTGACCAGCGCCAACGCAACCACTGGGTCAGCCTGGATGCTGCGCGCACAGCATTGGGTCCCGCAGGCAGACATCTGAATGAAAAACAGCACAGCATTCAGAGCCGTTATTTCGAGGTGTTGGGGCGCATGCGCATTGACAATGTGGTGCAACAAGAGCGCGTGTTACTCAAGCGTGACGGCAGTCAAGTGCGCATGCTTTGGCGGACGAAGATGCCACCGCAACGCACGAGTCCACCTCTACAATGAGCCGCTCATGCGCACTCTGATCATTCAATTGCCACTTGGCTTGCCCACACAGAACTCCACCTATGCACACGCATGGGTGCAGGCGGGTAGCGCTCAGCCTTTGCAACTGCAATGGGCCCCTGCCAACTTGTTGCCCGCTGCCGACAAAAACACCGAGACTGTGGTGTTGCTGCCCGCCTTGGCGCTGTCATGGCACAGGGTTGAATTGCCGCCCGGACTGCACAAGCAACCCGTGAGGTTGCAAGCGGCCTTGCAGGGGCTACTGGAAGACCGCTTGCTGGACGACCCTGTCCACCTGCACATGGCTTTACAACCCGATTGGCAAAATTCACCACGCCCTTGGGTGACGGTGTGTGATCGCGCCTGGTTGAATGCCCACTTGCATAGCCTCGAGCAAGCAGGCCTGACCGTCACCCGCATCGTGCCTGAACTCAACCCCACAACCGAGGCCCCCCAATTGACCGCGCTGGGTGACGCAAGCAGTGGTTGGCTGTGGGCCACCGACCCCGAGCATGGGGTATGGGGTCAGCCGATTCAATCCAGAGAAGGTCGAGGCCAAGGCATCGGCATTTCGGCTGATGCGCTGCAAAACGCGAACATCCTGTCTGAGCCGGGGGCCGTGGCCTTGACCTCAGAGTTGACAGGGCAGACCGCTCAATTGATGTCACCGGCTCAACACTGGTTGTCGGCAAGCGCAGCACCTTGGGACTTGGCGCAGTTTGAGTTGCGGGTCAACGCCAGGGCACGACACCTCAAAAACGGGCAACGCGCAGTCAGCGCTTTTTGGCATCTGAGCGCCTGGCGTCCAGCCCGTTGGGGTCTGCTGCTGTTGCTGTTCAGCCAGCTGCTGGGGCTCAACGTCTGGGCTTGGAAAACACGCCACGATTGGCAAACCCAACAAGAAAATTGGTCACTGCTGCTGCGTGAAACTTTCCCAAAAACCCAAGTCGTGGTGGATGCCCCTTTGCAAATGGCCCGTGAAGTTGACCGGCTGCGCCAGTCATCGGGGCAGCTCAACGCCAACGACTTGGAATCCATGCTGGCCGCATGGGGGCAATCGCTGCCCGCCGGCAGCAAGGCTCCCCTGCAATGGACCTATGAACCGGGTCAATTGCGCCTCAAGGGGTTCAAGCCCAGCGATGCTGAAGTACAAACCCTTCAGCAAAAGCTGGCGGCGCATGGCTATCTCTGGCGAGCAGAAGGCGATGGCGGGCTGATCTCGATGGCCCCCCCCAAACCAGAGGCCAAACCATGAGCGTCCAATCGACTTGGAAAGCCGCCCTAGGTGCATTGAAGCAAATCTGGGCGCAACGCAGCCCTCGAGAGCAAAAGCTGTTGCGCGTGTCGGCTGTTGCCTTTCTGCTGTTGGCCTTATGGCGTCTGACCTTGGCGCCGGCATGGCAAACATGGCAAGAAGCACCTGCACGGCAAGCACATTTGGACAGCCAAAATCAAACCATGTGGCAACTCAAAGCCCAGGCTCAAGATTTACAAAAACCCAAATCGATGACACGCAGCGAATCGCTCCAATGGCTTCAAACCAATGTGGATGATTTGGGACCCGGTGCCAAAGTGAGCCTCCAAGGCGAGCGCGCTGTGCTGAGCCTGGATGCGGCACCTGCCGAAGCTTTGGCTTACTGGATCAGTTCTGCCCGGGAACATGCTTTGGCTGTGCCTGTACAGGCACAACTCCAACAAAGCGCAGCCCAAGCGGCCAAGCCCCACAACGCCAACAACCCCACCGCCGCCGAAACACTTTGGCAAGGCACCGTGCTGCTTCGCCTGCCATGACGCCATGATGTTCAGCCAGCCATCAAACCACCCCGCGCATGCGCCCTCAGCACGCAAGCACAGCGGCCCTCGTTCGACTTGGGCACCGGCGGTTTGGGGCCTAGTGCTGGGCTTGAGCGTGGCGTTGTTGGTGTGGGCACCGGCAAGTTGGCTGGCCTGGGGTGTGGCCCGTGCCAGTCAAAACCAAGTGCAATGGCGCGAGGTCAGAGGCACCGTCTGGTCAGGTTCCGCGCAGTTGGTGCTCAGTGGCGGCCAAGGCAGCCTTGATGCACAAGCTTTACCCGACCGATTGCACTGGCGCCTGTTTCCGCAATGGAATGGTCTTCGCTTGAGCGTGCAAGCCAAGTGCTGTATGACTCAAGCAACCACCATCCAGGTGAGTGCCGGTTGGTCCACCGTGCTGGTCAAAGTCAGCGACCACACATCGCAATGGCCTGCTGCTTTGCTGACTGGACTGGGCTCGCCTTGGAATACTTTGCAACCCGATGGCCAATTGCAACTGCGCACGGAGTCCTTGGAATGGCAATGGGCTGAGGGACGCATGCAAATGAAAGGGCTCACTGAGCTTCGCATGCAAAACATGGCCTCGCGTCTGAGCCCCATCAAACCCATTGGAAGCTACCAACTGCTATGGCGCGGAACACCCGAAGGCACGGCGACGCCCAGCCTGCAACTGAGCACCCTGCAAGGCCCCTTGCTGCTGAAGGGTGAAGGCCAATGGATTGGGGCTCGTTTGCGCTTCACGGGCGAAGCCCAAGCCCAAGAGGGCTACGAGTCTGCCTTGAACAATTTGCTGAACATTCTGGGCCGCCGCCAAGGATTGCGCAGTCTTCTTTCTTTGGGTTGACCTTGTTCAACCATTCAATACGGTCTTCACCATGAATCCACAGCCTACCCCCCAAACCATGCCACCCCGTTTCTTGCACCCATGGCGAGGTTCACTGATGGCACTGGCTGCATCAGCAGTCATGGGCCCTCTGGCGCTGGCGCAAACGGTCAACAGCGCCGCCAGCACCCCGACCGTATCGCGCGTCAACAACAAGGAACCCGTCACGCTCAATTTTGTGAATGCCGAAATCGATGCCGTGGCACGTACGCTGGCGACGATGTCGGGCTACAACGTGGTGGTCGATCCTCGGGTCAAAGGCACGATGTCACTGTCCAGCAGCTTGCCCGTCCCACCAGCGCAGGCCATGCGCTTGTTTGCAGCGCAATTGCGAACCCAAGGCTTTGCATTGGTCGAGACTGCCGGGCTTTACACCGTGCTGCCCGAAGCCGAGGCCAAATTGCAAAGCAGTGGTGTGTCAACCGGCTATGCCGCATCCAGCAGCGGCCAAGTTGTCACGCAAATTTTTCGTTTGAATCATGAAAATGCCAACAACCTGGTGCCGGTGCTGCGTCCGCTGATCAGCCCCAACAACACCATCAACGTCAATCCAGGGAGCAACGCGCTGGTGATCACCGATTACAGCGACAACCTGCAGCGCCTGAGCAAGATCATTTCGGCACTGGACATGGTCAATGCCACGGGCGTGGAAGTCATTCGCCTGAAGTACGGCATCGCCAGCGACCTGGCACCGATGGTGCAGCGCTTGATCGATTCAGGTGGCGCTGGCGCAGCACCCGCCGCACAAGGGCAAGTGGACACTTCACTCAAAACCACTGTACTGGCTGAGACACGCACCAATTCACTGATTGTTCGCGCCGCCAACCCCGCTCGGTTGGCACTGACGCGTGCCATGGTCGAAAAACTGGACCAACCCAATGCCTCGGGAGCCAGCGCCGCCAGCGGCAACATCCACGTGGTGTACCTGAAGAATGCCGACGCCACCAAACTGGCGGTCACCTTGCGTGCGGCCATGACGGCTCAGGGCAGCAGTGCCGTTTCCGGATCGGTCAACGCGCCCTCAGTGGGGGCGGCAAGCCCCAACACCACGCTGGCAGCGAGTACCGCCACAGCTCAACCCTCTACGGGGGGTCAGATACAAGCCGATCCAGCCACCAACGCACTGATCATCACGGCACCCGAACCACAATACCGTCAACTGCGCTCAGTGATCGACATGCTGGACCAGCGCCGTGCGCAGGTTTTTGTGGAAAGCCTGATTGCCGAAGTCAGCGCCGACAAAGCCGCCGAATTTGGCGTGCAGTGGATGAGCGGCACAGGCACCAGCGGCAGCGCCGTGGGCCTGTTGGGCACTAATTTCTCCGTCGGCGGCACCAATTTGCTGACCCTGGGCGCCAACGCTGCAGCAGGCAACTATGGCGCGTCAACGGGTTTGAACATTGCGGTTGGTGCTCAACGTAACGGCGCATTGGCCTTGGGCGCATTAGCGAGATTTCTCCAGTCCAACGGTGATGCCAACGTGCTGTCGACACCCAATTTGCTGACCTTGGACAACGAGGAAGCCAAGATCGTGATCGGCCAGAACGTGCCATTTGTCACAGGCCAATACACCGCCAATAACAGCAGCAGCGGTGCCGTCAATCCCTTCCAAACCATCGAGCGCAAGGACGTGGGTTTGACCTTGCGTGTCAAACCCCAAATCAGCGAAAGCGGTACCGTCAAGCTGCAGATCTTTCAGGAGGTCAGCAGCATCGACAGCAAAAGCTCCTCCTCCGCGGGTCTGATCACCAACAAGCGCTCCATCGAATCGAGCGTCTTGGTCGAGGACGGATCCATCGTGGTGCTGGGAGGCTTGTTGCAGGACGACACCACCAACAGCCAAGAAAAGGTGCCGGGCCTCGGCGATCTGCCCATCTTTGGCAACTTGTTCAAGTCAGAAGCACGCAGTCGGAAAAAAACCAATTTGATGGTGTTTTTGCGGCCTGTGGTCGTTCGCGATGGTGCCGCCACCGAAGCCTTGTCGCTGGGTCGGTACGAACAGATGCGCATCAACCAGCAAAGTTTCCAGCCTGCGGCAACCGGGGCCTTGCCCCTGACGGGCTCTGCATTGCTGCCACCTTTGGGTGCGACCGGAACGCCGCCTGCAAGCAAGCCCTGAGCCACATCATGAGTTTGCGCTACCCCCTGCCCTACACCTTTGCACGCACACACCGGTTGCTGCTGGAAGAGGATGGGCATCAAACCCATTTGATTTGGTGCGAAACCAGCGACCGCTCAGCGCTGTCAGAGGTCACACGGAAATTTGCAAGCCAACATCTTCATATGCAGCTGGTCTCTCCCAGCGACTTGGCACAACGCGTCCACCAAGCTTATTCCGGCGGTCAAGCCAATGGCGCTTCGACAGCGGCTGCGGTGGTCAGCGAAGTGGAATCTGAGGCCGATCTCTCGCGCATGATGCAGGAGCTGCCTGCTGTCGAAGACCTGCTCGAGGCCAGCGACGATGCGCCCATCATTCGAATGCTCAACGCATTGCTCACCCAAGCGGCACGCGATGGGGCCAGCGATATCCACATCGAGCCCTACGAACGCCACAGCAGTGTGCGTTTTCGCGTTGATGGGACGCTGCGTGAAGTCGTGCAGCCCAACCGGGCTTTGCACGCTGCGCTGATTTCTCGGCTGAAGATCATGGCCGAACTCGACATTGCCGAAAAACGTCTGCCGCAAGACGGCCGCATCAGCCTTCGCTTGGGCTCGCGCGCTGTGGATGTGCGCGTGTCCACTTTGCCCAGCGCCCATGGCGAGCGTGCGGTGCTCCGCCTGCTCGACAAAAGCGAGGCGCGCTTGACCCTCGAAGCCGTGGGCATGCAAGGGCAAGTGCTGCAGCAAGTGGATCAGCTGATTGGGCAACCCCATGGCATTTTGTTGGTCACTGGCCCCACGGGTTCGGGCAAAACCACCAGCCTCTATGCGGCATTGCAGCGACTGGACGCGACGCGCAACAACATCATGACGGTGGAAGACCCGATCGAATATGAACTGTCGGGTGTGGGCCAAACACAGGTCAATGCCAAGATCGATCTGACCTTTGCCAAAGCGCTGCGCGCCATCTTGCGCCAAGACCCGGACGTGATCATGATCGGCGAAATCCGCGACTTTGAAACCGCGCAGATTGCCATCCAGGCCTCACTGACAGGCCACTTGGTGTTGGCCACGCTGCACACCAACGATGCGGCCAGCGCCGTGACTCGGCTGACCGACATGGGCGTCGAGCCCTTCTTGCTGAGCTCTTCACTCTTGGGGGTTTTGGCCCAACGCTTGGTGCGCAAGCGCTGCACCGAGTGCAGCGGTTCAGGTTGCGAGCACTGCGGCCACACCGGCTACGCCGGGCGCACCGGGATATTTGAGTTGCTGGTGGCCAGTGATGAAATCCGCTCACACATCCACAACCGTGCCGCCGAAGCGCAACTGCGCGCTGTGGCCTTGCAGCAAGGTATGGTGCTGATGCGGGACGATGGACAGCGTTTGGTTGACGCGGGCATCACCAGCGCGCAAGAGTTGCTGCGCGTGACACGCGACTGAAGTCACCGGATACGCCACCATGCCCGCTTACCGATTTGAAGCCCTGCAAGCCGATGGCGCCCTGCGCAAAGGCTTGATCGAAACCGACAGCAGCAAATCGGCCCGCGCGCAACTGAGAGCACAAAGCCTGGTGCCACTGTCTGTCGAGTTGATTGGGTCAGGCGAGACCCAAGCCGACGCGCATTTGCCTTGGTGGCAACGGCCCATTGGACGCAGTCGGGCCTTCAGTGCCCATCAGCGTGCCGTCTGGACACGGCAGCTGGCCGGTTTGGTCAGCAGCGGCTTACCGATCGAGCGGGCCCTGTCGGCACTGACCGAAGAATCTGAGCACGACAAACAACGCCATTTGATGGCTGCCATTCGTGCCGAAGTCAATTCAGGCAGCAGCCTGGGTCGGGCTTTGGCACTGCACCCAGGCGAGTTTCCGGACATCGACCGCGCCGTGATTGCCGCTGGCGAGGAAAGCGGTCACTTGGGTGATGTCTTGAACCAGTTGGCCAACGACCTGGAGGACCAACAAGTTTTGCGCTCCAAGTTGTTGGGGGCTGCCTTGTACCCGGCCATCGTCAGTTTGGTGGCTTTGGTGATTGTGATTTTTTTACTCACTTCAGTAGTGCCCCAAGTCGCAAGCGTGTTTGCTGGTACCAAGCGCCAGTTGCCCCTGCTCACCGTGGCCATGCTGGGCATCAGTGATTTTGTGCGCCAATGGGGTTGGGCCATGCTGCTGTTGGCATTGACCGGTGCACTCGCTAGCCAACAAGCTTTGAAGCAACCGGCCCTTCGCTTGCGCTTTGACGCGGCTTGGCTGCGCTTGCCACTCATTGGGCGATTGGCACGAGGCTACAACAGTGCCCGCTTTGCATCGACCCTGGCCATGTTGACGGCTGCGGGCGTCCCCATCCTGAAAGCGCTGCAAGCTGCCGCGGACACCTTGTCCAACCAGGCTCTGCGTGCCGATGCACTGGAGGCCTTGGTGCGTGTGCGGGAAGGCGCACCATTGGGCACAGCACTGGCGCAAAATGCCCGCTTCCCGGGTTTGCTTTCCATGTTTGCTCGATTGGGTGAGCAAACGGGGCAATTGCCTGTCATGCTGCAGCGAGCAGCACAACAACTGTCCAGTGAAGTGCAGCGCCGAGCCATGGCCTTGGCCACCGTGCTAGAACCCCTGCTCATTGTGGCGATGGGTGGTATGGTCATGTTGATCGTACTCGCCGTGCTGATGCCGATCATGGAAATCAACCAATGGGTGAAGTGAAGCCCCCAGTCCCACTGCTGCGCCCATTGCATCCACAGAAAGCAGGCCCCTCATGCCCGTCACCCTAGAAGGTCAACTTGTCGTCGCGATTTCATCGCGTGCCTTGTTTGATTTCGAAGAAGAAAATCACCTGTTTGAACAAGGTGATGACCGCGCTTACATGAAGCTGCAGCTTGACCGGCTGGAAGCGCCCGCCAAACCGGGGGTGGCGTTTTCGCTGGTGCGCAAGCTGCTGGCTTTCAACGACTCAGAGGCTCAGCGGGTGGAGGTGGTCATCTTGTCTCGCAATGATCCAGTGTCGGGCATGCGGGTGTTCCGTTCTGCGCAGCATTACGGCTTGCCTATTCAACGTGGCAGCTTCACACGGGGGCAGCCGCCATGGCGTTACCTCAAACCGCTGAACGCCAATCTGTTTTTATCCGCGCATTTGTCAGACGTGCGTGCTGCACTGGATGCGGGTGTCCCCGCCGCGCAGGTTTACCCGAACTCGGCACTCGCCTCCGAAGCTCACCCCCACGAAGTGCGCATTGCTTTTGATGGCGATGCCGTTCTCTTTTCTGACGAAGCCGAGCGGGTCTTTCAGGCCGAAGGTTTGTCGGCTTTTCAGGCGCACGAACGGGCCAAAGCGGGCCAGCCTTTGCTGGCAGGCCCTTTCAAACCTCTGCTGGAGGCTTTGCACCGTTTGCAACAAGCGGGCACCCCTGCCATGCGCATCCGCACAGCTTTGGTCACGGCACGCAGCGCCCCAGCACATGAACGCGCCATCCGGACCTTGATGAACTGGAACATCGAGGTGGATGAAGCCATGTTTTTGGGTGGTTTGCCTAAAGGTGAATTTTTACGTGAGTTCGAACCCGATTTTTTCTTTGATGACCAAACGGGCCACATCGAGTCGGCTGCCCGGCATGTGCCTTCTGGGCATGTGGCCTCAGGGATTTCGAATCCGGACTGAAGCTCAAGGCGTCGTTTTTTCAGAAGCGGGCCAGGCCTCGCGTTCGCGCTCAGGACGGCTTCACTTTTTATCCACAAACGGGGTCAGCGCTTTGGCATCTATGCGGTAACTGGCCGCCCCCATGTGCGAGTCGGTTTTGGTCGCGCTGATGTGGCCCGTCACCCAAATCACGTCCATCAAGCGAAAGCGTTTGTTGGGCTTGTCGAGCACCACATGCACGATCTGGTTGGCCGGGGGTGGGGGCGAATGGACGCAGGCGCCAAAGTAAGGCACCAGCAAAAACTCCTTGATACCACCAGGCACGTCCTCCAGGGGCACCAAAAAACCTGGCAAGCGCACGTTCTGTCCGAGCAGCAATGGGTTGATGGGTGCGTTGTCCCACATCTTGCGCATTTTTTTCAGGGCCTCGTCTGCCTTGGGGTCGTTGTCTTTCAGGCCATCAAGGTTGAGCGCTTTGAGGTCCTTGTAGGGGTCCCAACCGGCCGGGATCAGTTGCTCCCAGCCGATGGTGCGGACTGGGCCTGCTGTGCTGGCGCCTGCAGGGCCACTTTCTGCAGACAGCGCAGGCTGAACTTGCGGCACCAACTCGCGGGCGGTTTCGCGCAAGCTTTGCGCTGGCGCGTTCAAAGCACACAGCGCCGCAAGCAGCGCAACAACTCGGCCAAACAGCATCGCTTGTCCCATTTCTTCGCTCCCATTCTCGGTGGTCATTCCCACGGTCAGACCCAGCGGTCAACGTGTCACGCACGCGGCGACAGTCCATCGGCGAGGGACATGCGGTAAGCACGCCAAGCGGGCCCCAAACTGGCCAGCATACCCGCCAGCACGATCGTCAGCGCCAAAGCCCACTGCGTCGGCAGCGGCGCGGCGATTTGCAGGCGGATGCCCAAGCTGTTTTGCAACCAAGGTGCCCCCAAGGCCATGCCCACTTGGGCCAGCAACACACCCAACAGCACACCAGTGCAAATCACCCAAGTCCCTTCCAGCGCCAAGAGAGCCAGCACATGGCGCGGTCCGGCCCCCACGGCTCGCAACACGGCCAATTCGCGTCGGCGCTCGTTCAGGCCTGCCAGCACCACCGCCATGAGTGAAAACAAACTCACCAACGCCACCAGCGCCGACACCACCAGCAAGGCGTTTTCGCCCAGCCCCAGAACACTCCATAACTCGCCCAAGGCCACGCCAGGCATCACCCCCATCAGGGCTTCGTCTTCATACTGATTGACAAAGCGCTGCACATTGAAGACCGCTGCACGGGTTTTGAGTCCCACAAGTGCGGCCGTGACTTCGACAGGCTCCAGATCAAACTTGCGCGCTTGATCTGCGGGAATGTGCCCCCCCGGCATGGGTGATCCGCCTGCCCAATCCAGATGCAAGGCCTCCAAAGCCCGCAAGCTGACATGCACGGTGCGGTCAACCGGTGTCCCGGTGGGGGCCAAAATGCCGACCACCTGAAAGGGCTTGTCGGCATGGTCTTCATGATCGTGGTCATGGTCGTGCAACCCATGGCCCAAGGTGATCTGCTGGCCCACGCCATAACCCAGCTGATGGGCCACCTCGGCACCGATCACCGCTTCGTACAAGCCATCGAGCGTGCCTGAGAACACGGCACCGCTTTGCATCACCAAGGGCTGCTTGTCCCCATAGGCAAAGTGCTGAAAATACGCGAGCGTGGTGCCCAGCACCGGATAGCCTCTGTGCGAGTCACCCAAGCTCAACGGGACCACCCAGGACACTGATCGGTGTTGGGCCACAGCGCGCACGCTGTCCATGGACAGCACTTGCGGTGCGCTGCCGATGTGAAACACCGAAAACAACATGAGCTGCACCGGACTGCTGCGCGCCCCCACAATCAAATCCACGCCACTGACCGATTGCGCAAAGCTGGTTCGCACGTCATGGCGCAAACGCTCCAAAGTCCACAGCAAAGCCGTGGCCAGCGCCAATGAGATCACGACCCACACCAGCGTGCTGCGCCTGTTCCATGCGCTGAGTCGGGCGATACCTGACAGGTTACTCATGTGTGTGCCTCCATTTGCTGCAAGTCAGGCAATGCCCATTGCACATCAAACCGCGTGGCCTGCGCAGCGTCGTGACTCACACACACCAACGTGCTTCCGGCATCACGCGTGGCCTGCAGCAGCAGATTCATGAAGTCTTGGCGTAAGGCTGCGTCGAGTGCCGAGGTGGGCTCGTCCGCCAAAATCAGCTCGGGCTGCCCCATCAGGGCACGGGCTGCCGCCACACGCTGTTGCTGACCGACCGACAAGGCATCTGCACGACGTGTCCACAACTCGGCAGGCAAAGCCATGCGTTGCAACCAGTTTTGAGCCGCGGCTTGCGGCCCACCATCAACCTGGCAACGGCCTCGCCGCAGCGCTGAAAACCGACAAGGCAGCACCACGTTATCGAGCACACTCAAATAAGGCAGGAGGTTGAATTGCTGAAACACCACGCCCACATGGTCAGCACGGAATGCATCACGCTGCCCTGGACGCAAAACGGCCCAGTCCTGTCCAAGCAAGGACACCCTGCCACTTTGGGGCATGAGCACGCCCGCCAGCAGGCCCAACAAGGTACTTTTGCCACAACCACTGGGACCGTGCAAAAAGACAGTTTGTCCAGCCGACACCTGCAACGCGCCCAAGGCCAAGGTGTCTTCGCCAGCCGAGGTCCATGCATAACGCAAGGGTTCAATGTCGATCACGCAGCTCTCCCTTTTTGATTGGGAAATATACCCCGTCAATCGGGTGCAGCGCTCTTTCTCCTGCTTTCGCGGCGGGCAATCCAGACCGTGGCCCACAAGATGACAAAGGCCCCCAGCCAAGTGGATTGGCTCGGCACATCGCCAAACACCAACCAACCCAACAAAGACGCCCAGACCAAGTCGAGGAATCGCAAGGACTGGGTAGCGGAAATGTCGGCCATGGCGAAGGCTCGCGTCAGGCAATAGTGGGCCAGCGTTCCCAACACACCTGTGGCGGCAAAACCCAACCACTGCATGGGCGTCGGCATTTGCCAGTGGGGCAAGGCCATGGGCAAGCTGAGCACCGTGACGGTGAGGGCTTGCCACAGCACAATCACGCCGGGTTTTTCGTAGCGGGTCAAGGCCTTGGTGATGAGAAATGATGCGGCAAACACGGGCGAAGAAGCCAACATGACGAGGTTGTACCAACCGCCCTCACCCGACATTTTGGGCAAGACCACCACCAGCACGCCAGAAAAGCCGATGACCGCCGCTATCCAGCGGTCTTTGCGCATGGGCTCACCCAAAAACCAGGCCGCCCCGATCATGATGAAAATCGGTCCTGTAAAACCAATGGCCGTCATGTCGGCGAGTGGGATTTGGGGCAAGGCAGTGAACCACAAAATCAGGCCCAGCGTATGCACGCCACCCCGCCAGAACTGCCCCACCATGTTCACTGGCGCATAAGCCCGCCAACCATCGCGGTAGACCCAAGGCAGCATCACCAGCAAGCCAAACAGGTACCGCAAAAACTGGGACTGGTAAACGTCCAAGTGCAAAGACAAATTACGGGCAATGGTGTTCAGAACGGAGAACAACAAACCGCCCAACACCATCCAGACCATGCCCCGCACAGCGGCCGGCCAAGCCGAAAACATGCGCTGACCACGGTGGTGCGCTAGTAACCAAGGACGAGGTGGAGAGAAAAAGGATTTGCGCGGCTTCATGCGCAAACACCGAGATAAAGATGATTCACCCGACTATCTTAGGGGGAGTCACCGCCCAAGTGGGTCGCTTGGGTTACGCGGCTTTGTGGTGACCGGTTTTCGCAGCGGCCTACTCCTGCGACCGAAGATGGATTCGGTCGCAGGTTGAAGTGGCAGTCAGCCCTTATTGGGCGCTGTTTTGCAGCGCGGCAATGCGCTCTTCAATCGGCGGGTGGGTGCTGAACAACTGACCGATACCGCCAGCAATGCCCATCGCCGCCATGCTCTTGGGCAGTTCCGCGGTGTGCACGCCGCCCAAACGCGCCAAGGCGTTGATCATGGGTTGCTTGCGGCCCATCAGTTTGGCGGCTCCCGCATCGGCACGGAATTCACGCTGGCGGCTGAACCAAGCGACGATCATGGCCGCCACAAAGCCCAGCAGGATGTCCATGACGATGGTGGTCACGTAATAGCCAATGCCAGGACCACTGCTTTCTTCATCGTTCTTGCGCAGGAAGCTGTCCACCGCATAACCCACCACACGGGAGATGAACACCACAAAAGTGTTCATCACACCTTGAATGAGCGTCATGGTGACCATGTCGCCGTTGGCGATGTGGGCAACTTCGTGGCCAATGACCGCTTCGATTTCTTCGTGCGTCATGTTTTGCAGCAGACCGGTGGAGACAGCCACCAAGGCCGAGTCACGGAACGCGCCTGTGGCAAAAGCGTTGGGGTCGCCCTCAAAGATGCCGACTTCGGGCATGCCGATGCCTGATTTGTCAGCAAATTTACGCACAGTCTCCACAATCCAGGCCTCGTCGGCATTGGCGGGTTGTGTGATAACGCGCACACCCGAAGACATTTTGGCGATCCACTTGCTCATGAGCAAGGAAATGATCGCACCACCAAAACCCATGATCAGCGCGTAGCCCAACAAGGCACCCAGATTCAGGCCATTGTTGGTCAGGAAGCGGTTAACCCCCAGCAAGCTGGCGACAACACCCAACACCAGGACAACTGCGATGTTGGTCAGGACAAACAGAAAAATACGTTTCATGGAAAATTTCACTTTCACCCGAAAGACGCGGGCTCGTTGCTCGGAATATTAGGGGCTTGCGGGTCAAAATCAAGCGAGGGGGATGATTTCCGTTTTGGCGTACGGTTTTTCAGCCGACCCCTTGCGGCGGCGCGGCCTGAAAACGCTGACGTCTTCGTAAAAAACGGCCGTCTCGTTGGCTGACCACCAACCCGGCACACCCAGCACAGGCAGTGGGCTGAAGGGTTTGGTCGCGAGCTTGTCGGCCGTCAAGTCCTGCGCCAGCCACGCATCGATCTGCTCATGGGCCACGTCGTCAGGAACGCGCCATAAATGCACGGTGATCGATTTGTAGGGCTGCACCAGCTTTTCGAGTGCGGCATGGCCAAACGTCCACAAGCGCGCATCTGACCACTCATGGCGCAAAGCCAGGAAAGCGTCAGCCCAACGGTGTTCGGTCAGTGCCGACCACAAGGCGTCAGACGCCTGAATCAACAAGGCATTTTCATCGAACACTGTCGCCGCATCCCGAACCGGACCGCGCACCTGACCGACACCTGCTCGCGCGATCTCACGGGCCTGCAATTGGTTCAAACGCTTTTTCGCCAGCGGAAAATGCATCCAGCATAAGGCGTTAAAAAAGTCGTGCAAGCCTTCACGCGTGGGCACAAGACCTTGGGCGTAAATGAAGTCTTCGTAGGCCTGGCCGTCGGGTAAATCGGATTGCGGCACAAAACCCACAGGGGCCAAAGCGGCCTCGTTCAATGCTTGAGGTTGAGGGCAGCCCGCGATCACGCGCAGCGCCAGCGCTTGACCGACCTCTCGCCAGTTGGCCAACCAAGGGGCAGCCCAATCAATGTCGGCCACACCCAAGGTTGAGACGGCTTCGCACCGGTGCCCCGGGCGGTTGGGGTTCAGGCCGCCACCAGACGCCACGGCAAGCTCTCTCCGGAGCGCAAAGGTTTGAGTTCGGTTTCGCCAAAAGCAAAGCTCTCGGCAGGTGTCCAGCTCTCACGGCGCAAAGTCACGTGGCCGCTGTTGCGCGGCAGGCCGTAGAAGTCAGCACCGTTGAAACTTGCAAAGGCCTCCAGCTGGTCCAGCGCACCGGCCTGATCAAAGGCTTCCGCATACATCTCGATGGCCGCATGCGCGGTGTAACAACCCGCACAACCCGTGGCGTGCTCTTTGAGGTGCGCCGGATGGGGCGCACTGTCTGTGCCCAAAAAGAATTTGCGGTTGCCCCCTGTGGCAGCTTGCACCAAGGCCAGCCGGTGCGTTTCGCGCTTGAGGACAGGCAGGCAGTAGTAATGTGGGCGAATACCACCCGTGAAGATGGCGTTGCGGTTGTAGAGCAGGTGGTGCGCGGTGATGGTCGCCCCCAGCAACTCATCACTTTCAGCCACGTACTGCGCAGCCTCTTTCGTGGTGATGTGTTCCATGACGATCTTGAGACCCGGGAAATCACGGCGCAGCGGCTTGAGTTGCTGCTCAATGAACACCGCTTCACGGTCAAACAGGTCGATGTCGGAAGAGGTGACTTCACCGTGCACCAACAGCAAAACACCTTCACGCTGCATCGCTTCCAGTACAGGGTAAATTTTGCGCAAGTCGGTCACGCCTGCATCGCTGTTGGTTGTAGCACCTGCGGGATAGAGCTTGCAAGCCACCACGCCTGCCGCCCTGGCTCGCGCAATTTCTGCCGAATTCAGGTTATCCGTCAGATAAAGCGTCATCAAGGGCTCAAAATCCATGCCCTGCGGCACAGCGGCCAGGATGCGATTTTTGTAGGCCAGTGCCTGCTCGGCCGTGGTCACCGGCGGCTTGAGATTGGGCATGATGATGGCGCGGCCGAACTGCGCGGCCGTGTGCGGAACAACCACATTCAGTGCAGCACCGTCGCGCACATGCAGGTGCCAGTCGTCTGGTCGGGTGAGGGTGAGTTCTTGAGTCATGTGCATATTGTCTCAAACCTGCGCCCCCATCCCATCCATCGCTTTCACCGATAGCGATGGCAGCGCCAGCCCTGCCTTTCAATGCCCCAGGATTTTGGACAAGAAGTCCTGCGCACGGTCGGTTTGGGGGGCATCAAAGAACTGTTGGGGCGGGGCTTGCTCGACCACTTGGCCTTGGTCCATGAAGATCACGCGATCGGCCACGGCCTTGGCAAAGCCCATTTCGTGCGTCACACACAGCATGGTCATGCCCTGGCTGGTCAGCTCGATCATCACGTCCAGCACTTCCTTGATCATCTCGGGGTCGAGCGCAGAAGTCGGCTCATCAAACAGCATG